>LNFM01000120.1_pt1 | contig 188464 bp, 165 predicted proteins | sample 596031 | NCBI WGS metagenome assembly LNFM01 (sample SAMN04254537, study PRJNA301005) | activated carbon metagenome | isolation source: dual media filters at the Ann Arbor, Michigan drinking water treatment plant | place: USA: Ann Arbor
CGCGCGATCCCCGGCTGCGGCGGTCGTGCGAGCATCTCGGCGGCAAAATCACCCGCATCGGCGGCGATCAGATCGGGCGGCTGATCGTACGCCAACGCAATCGCGGCATCGATCCGTGCCATCCGCTCGCCCGCGTCGGGCCAGACGTAGGCTTTGAGCCGCAGCGCGCTGTCAGGGTCGGCGAGATTTATTGGGGCGATGTCACAGCCCTTCACGGACATAATGCCGAACCCGGTGGGCGGCGCGGGCGGGGATTCGCCGCGCCATTCGGGAATAATCCGCATCGGCGATTCCGCCGGGCCAACCTCGGTATCGCCCAGCCGGAAGAAATAGCGATCAATCATGGTGTTGACCCCGGCACTTGCGCCCAGTTCAAACAGATCTAAGCGCGGCGCGGTAACCCGCTGCGCCAGCCACAACAGCCCGGCCATAATGCTGGCGGAACGCCCGGCCTCGTTGGTCTGGGGCGGGCCGTCGAGCCACGGCTGCAGCCGTGCGTCAAACCTATGCGTCAGGTCGAGCACCATCGTATCGACCGCCGTCTGATCGGTGATCGCGCCGGAATAGACCTGCGCCAACCGCGCGTCTGCGCCCGACAGCAGCAGGTGGTGAAAGCCCCCCGCCAGCCGCAACGGCATCGCGTCTTTCAGCGTCAACCCCGGCCAATTCGCAATCCGCCGTCCGGTCGCCGTATCACTGGCGCGCACGCCCGCAAGCGCCCGGATCACCCGAGCGGTGGCGGGCGCACCATTTTCCTCTGCATGGCGGGCCTGCCATTCAAGCGCGGTGGTAAAGTCCTCCAGCCCCATGATTCCCGCGTCGCCCATCGCCATCACCATTGCCCTTTTGCCGTCTCGCCCTTAAGTGCGCGCACGATCATGACCACCATTGGCATCCACGACAATCCCGGGCAGCTGACCTTTGCTGTCCCCAAGGGCCGCATCCTTGATGAAGCGCTGCCAGTGATGGCGCGCGCCGGGGTGGAGCCTGATGCCGATTTCCACGATCCCAAAAGCCGCGCGCTGGCCTTTGCCACCAACCGCGCCGACATGCGCCTGATCCGCGTGCGGGCGTTCGATGTAGCGACTTTTGTCGCGCACGGCGCAGCGCAGGTCGGGATCGTCGGCTCTGACGTGATCGAGGAATTCGACTACGCCGATCTCTATGCTCCGGTCGATCTGGGCATCGGGCTGTGCCGCCTGTCAGTGGCGCGTTTGGCGAGCGATCTGGACGATGCGGGCAGCGTCAGCCACCTGCGGGTTGCGACCAAGTATCCCAGCCTTACCCGCCGTCATTTTGAGGCCGCCGGGGTGCAGGCCGAGTGCGTCAAACTGAACGGTGCGATGGAACTCGCCCCGTCGCTCGGTCTGGCGCGGCAGATTGTTGATCTTGTTTCAACCGGCAAGACGCTGAAGGAAAACGGGCTGGTCGAAACCGATGTGATCATCGAGATTTCCGCTCGGCTGATCGTCAATCGCACGGCTTTGAAGACCGACCGCCGTGTGGCCGAACTTGTCGATGCGTTCCGGCGCGATGCGGAAAAGCGTGATGAGGGTTTGGCTGCATGAGCGTGACACTTTCCACCCTCCAGCCTGATTTCGCGGCAAAGTTCGACCGGATCGTCGATGCTCGGCGCGAATCCGATAGCGATGTTGCGGGGCAGGTGACCGACATCCTCCAGACGGTGAAGCTGCGCGGCGATGCGGCGTTGGTTGAATATTCGCAGCGGTTCGATGGCTACACGCTGGCGGATGATGCCGACTGGTCAATCTCGCGCGAACGCTGCGAACAGGCCCATCACGAACTTGCCCCTGATCTGCGCGCGGCGCTCGAACTCGCGGCCCAACGCATTCGCTCGTATCACGAAGCGCAACTGCCCGAGAACCGCGACTATGTGGACTCGGCGGGCGTGCGTCTCGGCGCGATCTGGCGGCCGGTGGATGCGGCTGGGCTGTATGTTCCCGGCGGGCGCGCGGCCTACCCTTCATCGCTCCTGATGAACGCGATTCCGGCGCGTGTCGCTGGGGTTGAACGGTTGGTGGTCGTCACCCCGACGCCCAAGGGCCAATCGAACCCGATGGTGCTCGCCGCGGCGCACATCGCGGGCGTGGACGAAATCTGGCGCATTGGCGGCGCACAGGCTGTTGGCGCGCTGGCCTATGGCACGGATCGGATCAACCCGGTCGATGTCATCACCGGCCCCGGCAACGCCTGGGTGGCCGAGGCCAAGCGCCAGCTTTACGGCGTGGTGGGGATCGACATGGTCGCTGGGCCTTCGGAAATCCTCGTGATTGCCGACGGCACAAACGATCCTGACTGGATCGCGGCTGACCTGTTGTCTCAGGCCGAACATGACCCGACCTCGCAATCGATCCTGATCACCGATGATGCCGGGTTTGCCCGGCAGGTGGTCGATGCGATCGAATTGCAGTTGAGCGTGCTCACCACCGCCAAGACCGCGCGCACCAGCTGGGATACGCACGGCGTGATCATCGTCGTTAACGATTTGCTGGCCGAAGCCCCCGCGCTCGCCAATCGGCTGGCGGCAGAGCACGTCGAACTCGCGGTTGATGATCCCGAGCCCTATCTCACATCGATCCGCCACGCGGGCAGCATCTTCCTTGGCCGGATGACGCCTGAGGCGGTAGGTGACTACGTTGCCGGGCCGAACCACGTCCTGCCAACCGGACGCCGCGCACGGTTTTCGAGCGGGCTGTCGGTGCTCGATTTCATGAAACGCACCAGCTTTCTGGGGCTGGATCAGGCGTCGTTCAATGCCATCGGCCCCGCCGCAGCCACGCTGGCCCATGCCGAAGGGCTGCCTGCGCACGCCAAATCGGTCGAATTGAGGATCAAATGAACCACCCCGCCCGATCAAAAGCCCGCTCTGCTGCGCGGCTCGCCGCCGTGCAGGCCCTGTATCAGCAGCACATGGAAGGCACCGCGCTGACCAAGCTGCTCGACGAATTTCACCAGCACCGGCTGGGCCGCGCGATCGACGACGATGCCTTTGGCGACACCGAATATGCCGATGCCGAAGTGCCGTTCTTCGATGATATCGTTCGCGGGGTCGATGCCCGCCACGCCGAAATCGACGACCTGATTGCGGGCAAGCTCGCAGCCGGGTGGAGCATCGCGCGGCTCGACAAGGCGATGTTGCAGGTGCTGCGCGCCGGCACCTACGAACTGCTTGCCCGCGCTGACGTGCCGGTGGCGGTGGCGATCACCGAATATGTCGAAGTCGCCAAGGCGTTCTTTGATGATGGGCAGGCGAAATTCGTGAACGGAATCCTTGATTCCGTGGCCAAGGACGTTCGCGCAGTCTAACGCACCGTTCATGGCAATGAACGAACCTGAATTCATCGCCGCTTTGCGCAGCCTGCCGCTGCACCCCGGCGCCCGAAATCTCGACGATGATTGCGCGCTGATCACCATCGGCGGCGAAACGCTGGTCATCAATCACGAGATGATGGCCGAAGACACCCATTTCCTGCCCGATGCCGACATGGCCGATGTGGCTTGGAAACTGGTGGCTTCCAACCTCTCCGATCTCGCGGCCAAGGGCGCAGAGCCAATCGGCGTGCTGCTCGGCCATTCGCTGGGCCGCGATGATGCGCGGTTTGTGAAGGGGTTGAAGGAGGCTCTGGTCGCCTTCGGGGTATCGTTGCTGGGCGGCGATACCGTGGCAGCAACGGGGGCGAGCACCTTTGCCATGACCGCAATTGGCCGCGCGACCCACCACCCTGTGCCAGCCCGGCGCGGTGCGCGGGTGGGCGATGCGATCTATGTTACCGGAACGGTTGGCCGGGCAATGCTCGGGTTCGAAGGCGCAGCTGAGCACCGCGATGCGTTTAATCGCCCGCAGCCGCGCATAATTGAAGGTCTTGCGCTTGCCCCGGTTGTCACTGCGATGATGGATGTGTCTGATGGGTTGCTGCTCGATTGCTGGCGGATGGCCAACCTCAACCGGGTGACCTTTGCGATCGATCCGAGCACGGTGCCAGTGGCCGACCGGGCGCGGGCCGATGAATGCATGCGCTGGGGCGATGACTACGAATTGCTGTTCACCGCGTCGCACACTGCCACCTTGCCGGTTCACGCACACCGGATCGGAGCGGTCATTCCAAGCGGCATTGCACCGCTTCTGCTGGGCGGCGCGTTCATGGTAAGCTCCGCCAACCTTGGCTATCAGCACGGCTGAACGCCGCTTCCCCTGCCAAAACTGCTGAAAGCGCCCATTCTGTGGCGCAAAACCGGGCCCCGCGCCGGGCCAAGGCTTGCCAGCTTATCCCGATTCCCTATGACTGTGCGTCCTTGCGCCAGAGGGATCTGGGTCGGCGCAGGTTTCCCGCGGGAAGAACATAAGACGAGAGGGGATTACTCGTGAATTTATTGCTCATTTCGATTGGGCTGGGGTTGCTTGCCATTGTCTATGGCTTTGTCACCAGCCGTCAGGTGCTCGGCGCGGATGCCGGGAACGCCAAGATGCAGGAAATCGCCGCCGCCATTCAGGAAGGCGCGCAGGCTTATCTCAAGCGTCAATATACCGCGATTGCCGTCGTTGGCGTGATTGTCGCGGTGATCGTCGCGGTGACGCTGGGCACGATCCCGGCGGTTGGGTTCGTGATCGGCGCAGTGCTTTCGGGCGTGGCGGGCTTTATCGGCATGAACGTGTCGGTGCGGTCCAACGTACGCACCGCAGCCGCCGCGATGGTCGGTCTGCAACAGGGCCTGACGCTGGCGTTCCGCGCAGGCGCGATCACCGGGATGCTGGTGGCCGGCCTCGCGCTGCTCGCGATTGCGTGTTTCTTCTATTATCTGACCGTGGTTGCGGGGCTTGTGCCTGATAGCCGCCCGGTCGTGATCGGCCTCACCGCTTTGGCGCTCGGCGCATCGCTGGTTTCGATCTTCGCGCGTCTGGGTGGCGGGATCTTCACCAAGGCGGCTGACGTTGGCGCGGATCTGGTCGGCAAGGTTGAAGCCGGAATCCCTGAGGATGACCCACGCAACCCTGCGGTGATCGCCGATAACGTCGGCGATAACGTGGGTGACTGCGCCGGGATGGCGGCGGATTTGTTCGAAACCTATGTCGTCACTGTAGGCGCCACGATGGTGCTGACCGCACTGCTGCTGAAGGGCGCAGAAAACCTCGCCGCCCTGATGGCGTTGCCGCTGTTGATTGGCGGCGTGTGCATCGTCACCTCGATCATCGGCACGTACTTCGTACGCCTCGGCGGCGGGAAGAACATCATGGGCGCGATGTACAAGGGCTTCCTTGTCACCGCCGTGCTGTCGGTTCCGGCAATCTGGTGGGCGATCAGCTACGCATTGGGCGACATGGAAGGCGCAATTGCGGGCCAAGCCTATAATGGCCGCACGCTGTTCTATTGCGGGTTCCTCGGTCTGGTTATCACCGGGCTGATCATCTGGATCACCGAATACTACACCGGCACCAATTACCGTCCGGTCCGCTCGATCGCCAAGGCTTCGGAAACGGGCCACGGCACCAACGTCATCCAGGGTCTGGCGATCAGCATGGAATCGACGGCGCTGCCGACGCTGGTGATCTGCGCTGGCATCATCATCGCCTTCCAATTGGCAGGATTGATGGGGATCGCCTACGCGGCCACATCGATGCTGGCGCTGGCGGGCATGGTCGTGGCGCTCGACGCCTATGGCCCGGTCACCGACAATGCTGGCGGCATCGCTGAAATGGCGGGGCTGGACGATAGCGTACGTGAGAAGACCGATGCGCTCGACGCCGTGGGCAACACCACCAAGGCCGTGACTAAGGGCTATGCCATCGGTTCGGCCGGGCTTGCCGCACTGGTGCTGTTTGCCACCTACACCGCCGATCTGCGCGAGCTTTTCGAGGGTGTGACGGTCGATTTCAGCCTTGAAAACCCTTACGTCATCGTTGGGCTGCTGCTCGGCGCGTTACTGCCGTATCTGTTCGGCGCAATGGGTATGACAGCGGTGGGCCGTGCTGCGGGCGAAGTGGTGAAGGACGTGCGCGATCAGTTCGCTCAGAACCCCGGCATCATGACCTATGAGGTCAAGCCGGACTACGCACGCACGGTCGATCTGGTGACCAAGGCGGCGATCAGGGAGATGATCATCCCCTCGCTGCTGCCGGTGGCTGCACCGATCGTGGTGTACTTCGTGATCACCGCCGTGGCAGGCCAAGCCAATGGCTTTGCCGCATTGGGCGCTCTGCTGCTGGGCGTGATCGTCGGCGGGTTGTTCGTCGCCATCTCGATGACTTCGGGCGGCGGCGCATGGGACAATGCCAAGAAGTACATTGAAGATGGTCACCACGGCGGCAAGGGCTCAGAAGCCCATAAGGCGGCGGTAACCGGCGACACGGTTGGCGATCCTTACAAGGACACCGCTGGCCCGGCGGTGAACCCGATGATCAAGATCACCAACATCGTCGCGCTGCTGCTGCTGGCGGCGCTCGCGGCGGGCTAATCACAACGCCTTCGCAGCACTAAAAATCAACCCCGCCGGGAGCAATTCCGGCGGGGTTTAATTTTGTCTGGCCCGCCTGTCCCTGCATTGGACAGGCTCTCTTCCGGCTCGCGCATTTCGCCCGCGCCTGTGCCATGCTTTTGACAGCCGAACTGACCGGCTTGGCACTAGGGGAATACCGCAATGGACATGGCAGTGGCGAAAACATTTCGCACGCGGTCACCTGCCGTCTTGCGCGAAGTTGCCGCCGACAGCCAGCTTCGCCTGCTGACCCTCACCGACATTGATCAACCCGGCTTCATGGATGCGTGGCAGCGATTGGTCGCCCACGCGGCTGAGCCCAATCCCTTCTTCGAACCGTGGTTTTTGCTCCCCTCGCTGCGACAATGGGGCGCGGGCGAGCGGGTGGTGGATGATCAGGTGGTGGTGGGGGCGTGGTATCACGATGGCCGCTTGTCGGGCCTGATGCCCACGGTGCGCAGTTCGGCATATTACGGCCACACCATCACCCACGCCAAAGGCTGGCTACATCCCAACGCGTTTTGCGGCGTGCCGTTGATCGCAGCGGGGCATGAAGACGCGTTCTGGCGCGTGCTGCTGGCACATTTTGACCGCATGGCACGCCGTGCGCTGTTCCTGCACCTGCCGCTGCTGCCCGCCGATGGGCCGGTGAGTGCTGCGCTCGACCGGGTGCTGGCAGCAAGTGGGCGGGCACATTACACCAGCGCCGAAGAAAACCGCGCGCTGTTGGCGGGTGATGCGTCGGCGGCCGCCTATCTCGAAACCGCGATGAGCGCCAAGAAGCGCAAGGAATTGCGCCGCCAGCACAATCGGCTGGCCGAGGAAGGCGCGCTGACGTTCGAACGGATCGACGGCGACGAAGGGCTAACCGCATGGGCCAAGGAATTCCTGACCCTCGAAGCCGCCGGGTGGAAGGGTGCCGAAGGTTCAGCCCTCGCCAGCGCGCCCGATACGGCGGTGTTCTTCACGCAGGCACTGCAAGGCGCGGCAGCGGCAGGGCGGCTTGAACGGTTGGCACTCCGGCTCGATGGCCGCGCCATCGCCATGCTGGTCAACCTGATCACACAGCCCGGTGCCTACAGCTTCAAGACCGCGTTTGACGAAGACTACGCGCGCTTCTCTCCGGGCATGCTGTTGCAGCTTGAAAACCTCGCACTGCTGGAACGGCCCGACGTCCAATGGGCCGATAGCTGCGCGGTCGAAGGCCATCCGATGATCGAACGCCTATGGCGCGATAAACGCCGCATGCTGAGCCGCAATATCGCCATCGGCGGGCCGGTGAGGCGCGCCGCCTTCCGCCTGCTCAAGGCCTACGAAACCCGCTCCCGAAAAACCGAAGAGGCACGCCAGAAATGAACGCACCCGCCCACTTCGCCGATGCTGCAACAACCCCGGTGTTCGAAATGTCGACCCGCCGGTTGTTCTCGGGCCACTATCCCGAAACACCGCACATCCTTCCGCACAATCTGACGGCGCATCCGCTGCTGGAGATCGAGGCACTGGCCGGGCTGGCCGAACGCCTACCAATCACTTCGGTCGAGTATAACCGCGGCGACCTGCCGATTGGCGTCGATGGCAAGCCGGGTTCCAATGGCCTCACCATCGCCGAAACCATCCGCCGCGTCGCCGATGCGGAAAGCTGGGCGGTGCTCAAGAACATCGAACAGGTGCCCGCCTATCACGACCTGCTGCTCGCCCTGCTTGATGAACTGCGTCCTGAAATCGAAGCGGCGACTGGCGCGATGCTGACCCCGCAGGGGTTCATCTTTGTCTCCAGCCCGAATTCGGTCACGCCCTACCACTTCGACCCGGAACACAATATCCTGCTCCAGATTCGCGGCAGCAAGGTGATGACCCAGTTTCCGGCGGGCGACACTAAGTTCGTGCCCGACGCTGCGCACGAAACCTACCATTCGGGCGGCCCGCGTGAGTTAAAGTGGGATGATGGCTTCCTCAGCGGCGGGCGTGAATTCCCGCTCAGCCCCGGAGATGCGCTGTTCGTGCCGGTGATGGCGCCGCATTTCGTCAAGAACGGCCCCGCTCCGTCGGTGTCGCTGTCGATCACCTGGCGCAGTGAATGGAGCTACCGCGAAAGCGACGCGCGCATCCTCAACGCGATTTTGCGCAAGCGCGGATTTGCGCCCAAGGCTCCGGGCCGCTGGCCGCAGCAGAACTACGCCAAGGCCTATGCTTTCCGCGTGATGCGCAAGCTGGGGTTGACGGGCAAGTAGGGCGCAAGCATGGCCCTCCGCCATGACTGACACTCCCTCAAACGAGCAACTCGTCGCCGGCCTGATCCGCCTGCTCACCGTCGAAAAGCGCGCCGCTGATGTCTTCGCCGGGCCGCCGCAGACCGATGGGATTGGCCGCGTGTTCGGCGGGCAGGTGCTCGCCCAAGCTTTGCAGGCGGCGCAAGGCACCATCGCTGATGGCAAACGCGCGCATTCTCTCCACGCCTATTTCCTGCGCGGAGGGCGTGAGGGCGCACCGATCGAATACCGGATCGAGCGGGATTTCGACGGGCGCAGTTTTGCCAACCGCCGGGTTGTCGCGAGCCAAGAGGCGGAGGACGGCACATCGACCCCGATCCTCAACCTTACCGCCAGTTTCCAGCTGCCCGAAGAGGGGCTGGAGCACTTGGATTCCCCGATGCCCGACGTCGCCCGGCCCGATGACTTGCGCCCGGATATCGAAATGCGCCGCGAAATCGCCGACGAATGGGGCGACCGGCTGAGCGCTCAACAACGCCGCATGATGCTGCGCCCGCGGCCGATTGAAATGCGCACGATTGACCGCCTGCACTGGATGAGCAGCGAACCGCGCGCGCCGGCTGCGCATAGCTGGTTCCGGGTCGCAGCCCCCATCACCGCGGCGGATGATACCCCCGCGCTCCACCGCGCGATCATCACCTATGCCAGCGACTACACCTTGCTCGGCACCAGCGCCCTGCCACATGGGCTCAGCTGGATGCGCAACGAACTGGTCGGCGCGAGCCTTGACCATGCAATCTGGTTCCACCGTGATGCGCGCGCCGACGAATGGCTGCTCTACGCCACAGACGCGCCGTGGAGCGGCGGCGGGCGTGGGTTCAATCGCGGGCGGATTTTCAACCTCGCGGGAGAGCTGGTCGCTAGTGTCGCGCAAGAAGGCATGATGCGGAAGAGGGTGGCGAAGCTATAGGCGCCTCGGCGCGCAGCGCCGCAAGCGTGACTGCGCGCCGCGCCTTATGGCGCGAAAGCCAAGGCGGACGGATGTCCGCCGCCCGGCGCCTGAGGGCGCAACAAACTAATGCGCGAGCAGTATCGGCATCTGCGGTTCGGTCAGCATCTGGCGTGTCACCCCGCCCCGCAGCATCTCCGCCAGCCGCGAATGGCCATAGGCACCCATCACCATCAGCCCGCATTCGCGCATTTGCGCCGCCGAAAACAGCGTGTCGGCAATCCGTGCTTCGCCGCGCGGAATTTCGACCATTTCGCAATCAATTCCGTGACGGCTGAGATATTTCGCGCCCTCGCTTGAGGGGAAATCGAACCGCGCTTTTTCCGATGGCTCCGCCACGCTCGCCAAGGTCACTTTGCACGAACAGGCCAGCAGCGGCACGGCAGCGCGCAAGGCGTGACACGCCTCGGAGGAGCCATTCCAGGCGACCAGCATCGGCGCGCTGACATCGAAGCTTTTGGCGTCTTCGGGCACCACCAGCACCGGCACCGGCGCCTTGAGCACCAGATCGCCGACCAGCGCCGATGGGCCATGTCCGCCCTCACCCACATCACTCGGGCCAACAATCACCAGATCGGCCAGCGGCGAATGTTCGAGCAGACGATGCGGCGCGATGCCGTAGAGGAAGCGCCAGTCCCACGGCACCTCTTCGTGTTCAAGCGTGCGTTCGATCTCGGCGCGCAGGTTCTCGGCATTTTCCTTGATGATCGGCATCGCGGCGGCAATCGCCGATCCGTAGAAATCACCCGGCGCGAAAACTTCGTAACTCACCGTTTGCAAGCAAGTGATGTGACCGTTGGTCGCCCGCGCAATGTCGAGCGCTACCTGCAACCGCGCGCGCATGGCGCGGTCATGGTCGATATGGAGCAGAATCGATTTCATGGCGTGTCTCCCGTTGATGAAGTCACTTTCGGCTCGATTGGCGCGGCTCGCCTTGATCAGGATCAAATTTCGAGCCGAACGGGTGGTGTTATACCAGCTTGCCAGCGCGCCGCCCATCGCTAGTCTTTGTGCAGGGAGAAATACGACCATGCAGATCATGCGCCACCCGCCAGTGAAAACATCGCTGGAGCCTTCGAACCACCCGTACCTCACCGGGCCGTGGACGCCGTTGCATGAAGAAGTCGACGTGGCCGAACTGCCGGTAATCGAAGGCGCGATCCCCGCCGACATTGACGGCATTTACCTACGCAACACCGAAAATCAGGTGCACCAGCCGCTCGGCCGCCACCACCCGTTTGATGGGGATTCGATGATCCATCAGGTCAATATCACCGGCGGCAAAGCGAGTTACCGCAACCGCTTTGTCCGTACCCATTGTTTCGAGGCGGAGCAGATCGCGGGCCAATCGCTGTGGGGCGGATTGATGGACCCGGCGGGCACATCGAAACGCCCGGGCTTTGGCGCGCATGGCGGACTGAAGGATACAGGCTCCACCGATATCATCGTCCACGCCGGGATCGCCTATGCCACGCTGTACCAATGCGGCGAGGCGTGGATGCTCGATCCGTTCACGCTCGCCAATCGCGGCAAGGCGCCGTGGGTGCCATTGGACGGGATTTCGGCGCACCCCAAGGTGGACGAGGCGACCGGCGAGATGATGTTCTTCAATTACTCGAAATATGCGCCCTTCATGCATTACGGCGTCGTCGATCGGACGGGGCAATTGGTGCATTATGTCCCCATCCCCCTGCCCGGCCCGCGCCTGCCGCATGACATGGCGATCACCCCGAACTGGTCGATCCTCAACGATATGCCGCTGTTCTGGGATGAAGACCTGCTGCGACGCGACATTCACGCTGCGCGCATTCACGATGGCATACCCACCCGCTTCGCGCTGATCCCGCGACATGGTCAGCCTGAGGATATCCGCTGGTTCGAAGCCGCTCCCACTTACGTGCTGCATTGGACCAATGCCTATGAGGAAGGCGACGAGGTGATCCTCGAAGGCTATCATCAGGACAAGCCCATGCCCGATCCGATTGAGGAGATGGGCCGGTACAGCCACATGATGGCCTACGTCGATGAACACAGTTTCCAAAGCCGCCTGCACCGCTGGCGCTTCAACCTTGTCACCGGGGAATGCCGCGAAGAGCGCCTGACCGACCGGATCGTAGAATTCGGTATGATCAATCCCCGGTTCGCCATGCACAAGAGCCGCTATGTCTGGTCGACCACCACCCGGCCCGGCTGGTTCCTGTTCAACGGCTATGTCCGCCACGATACCGAGACGGGCGAGGAACAGGTCTTCCGCCTACCCGAAGGCGTCTATGCCAGCGAAAGCCCGATGATCCCTCGCAAAGGGGCAACCTCGGAGGATGACGGGTATCTGGTAACGTTCCTGATCGACGAGAATACCGGCACGTCGCAATGCGCAATCCTAGATGCCAGCGACATCGCCAAAGGCCCGATCTGCCGCCTCGCGTTGCCGCATAAGCTGTGCTCGGGCACGCATTCGGTGTGGGTTGAGCACGATCAACTACGTCAGGATGCGGCGTTCCATGCCGCGCGGCTTAACCGGAGTGCCGCGATGGCATCATGACACCGGTCGATCCGCCTGCGTCGCTGGTCGCCAGCGCGCTTGCAGTGCGACTTGCCGAAGCGTAGCGCCCCGCGATTGCTAACACTGCCCGGGGGTCCGCCTTTATGTCACTTCGCCTTGCTCTTGCCGCTTCGAGTGCGCTGTTCCTCGTCGCGACCCCGGCTCAGGCCGACCATCACGCTGTTTCGGCACCAGTTTCGGCTGAAATGCAGCAGTCCGAACATGCCAAACTGTTCGCGCTGTTCGAGGATGCCGACGCGCGCGAACTGGCGCTGAACCCGCTCAGCCGCCTGTTCCGTGGCGAAGATGAAGGCGTTGACCGGCTGGGCGATCTGCTGACCGATTCCAGCTTTCTGGCCGCCCGCACCGACATCAAATTGAACCTCGCGCTGCTGGCGCAGATCGACCGTGCCAAGCTGTCCGAAACTGACGCGCTCGCCTATGACGTGTTCAAATACACACAGGAACGTGCGCTCGCAGGCACCACCGACACCATCCGCGCGCTGACCGAAGTGCGCCCGGTCAACCACTTCTTCGGGCTGCACACCTATTACCCCAACTTCGCCAGCGGCACCGGGGTCGCCCCGTTCAAGACGGTCGCGAATTACGAAGACAACCTGTCGCGCCACAATGACTACATCGCCTTCGCCGACCGTGCGATTGCCCGGTTCCGGCAGGGTATGAAAAGCGGGGTGCTGGAAACCAAGTTGACGATCGGTATCACCGTCACGCAGCTTGATACGCAGATTGATACGCCGCTGGCAGACTCGCAGTTCATGGCACCGACCAAAGCGTTCCCCGAGGATTTCGCGGAAGCAGACAAGGCCCGCCTCACTGCCGCTTACGAGACCAAGACCCGCGAAATCTACGCCGCCAACACCAAGCTGCGCAACTTCCTGCGCGACGAATATCTGCCGGTTGCGCGCGAGAGTGTCGGCCTGTCGCAGATGAAAGGCGGCGCTGAGCTTTATGCGCAGTTGGTGCAGGATTCGACCACACTGCCGCTCGATCCCGAAACCATCCACCAATTGGGCCTGAGCGAAGTTGCGCGGATCAAGACCGACCTCGAAGCGCTGAAAAAGCAGGTCAAGTTCAAGGGAACCCTGACCCAGTTCTTCGATTATGTCCGCACCGATCCCAAGTTTCAGCCCAAGACCCGCGAAGGCCTGACCGAGGATTATTACCGCATCGGGCGCGAGGTTGACGCCAAGATTGGCGACTATTTCTCGCTGCTGCCCAAGTCGCCGCTGGAAATTCGGCCCTATGATCCGTCGGTCGAAAAGTTCGAGGCTGGCGGTTCTTACCAGTCAGGTTCCCCCGATGGCGCGCGGCCGGGTGTGTTCTATTTCAACGCCTATGATCTGCCGAGCCGCCTGACGCCCGGCAATGTGACGCTGTACCTGCACGAAGGCGCGCCGGGGCATCACTTCCAGATCAGCCTTGCGCAAGAAAACGAAGCGCTGCCCGCGTTCATGCGGTTTGGTGGCACCACCGCCTATGTCGAAGGCTGGGCGCTCTATGCCGAAACGCTCGGCTTTGAGATGGGCTTCTACAAGGATCCGTGGAACCGTTACGGCACGTTGCAGGATGAACAGCTGCGCGCGATGCGGCTGGTGGTGGACACCGGCATCCACGCCAAAGGCTGGGGCCGCGATCAGGCGATCGACTTCATGATGCAGAATTCGGGCATGACCCGCACCGAAGTGGTCGCCGAAGTCGAACGTTACATCGCCATCCCGAGCCAAGCACTGGCGTACAAGATCGGCGCGCTCAAAATCCAGGAACTGCGCAAGCGGGCGGAGAGCAAACTCGGCCGCCGGTTCGACATCAAGGCGTTCCACGAACAGGTTCTGAACACCGGCGGCCTGCCGCTGGCGGTGCTCGAAGCCAAGATCGACCGCTGGATTGCCGCCCAATCCGGCATGTGAAATGGCGTGGGGGGCGTAGCCGCGTCCCTCAACTCGTCGCATAACCTGCCCCGGTTGCCCGCTCCTGTGGCAGCTGGGCCTTGTGCGTTCATCTGACAGCAAGGTAAATCTGAACACCGCTGCGCCGACGAGTTACCAACACAGTTACCAACACAGGGCCACCCACCGGGATCGCTGGCCTTACCACAGGAGCAAAACCGCTGTGACAACCACTATCCGAACCTCGCGCAAGCTTGCGCTCATTGCGCTTTTGGGCGCGACCGCTGCCACCACCCTGTCCGCACAGTCCACGCCAACAAACAATAGCGGCGAAGTGCTGACCACTGTTTATGGCAATCTGCCTCCGATCAGCGAACTGGCCGAAGGGCCCAAGGTCACCGGCATCATCACTGCGCGGCAGGGTCAGCGGTTGCAGGTCACCGCAAATGATGGCTCGGTCGCCAATGTTACGCTGCACCCTGAAACCGAAATCCGCACGCGCGGCGGGTTCCTCGGCATCGGCAACAAGACCTTCGACCAGAGCGCGCTGATCAATGGAATGGCCGTGGTGGTCAAGACGTCGCAATATGGCGGCGGTCTGGTTGCCAACGAAGTGCGCTTCACCAGTGATGATGCGCAAATCGCGCGGATGATCCGTGGCGGCACCCAACAGCAGTTTGGCGAGCAAGGCGCCGCGATCCAGCAAAACGCCGCCGCGACCGAAGCCCTGCGCGGACGGTTGGGCGACATCGACAAATACAACATCAAGGGCACCACGAACGTCTATTTCGACACCGGCAAATCGGCGCTGACCCCGGGCGCGCGAGCGGAATTGTGCACTGCGGCGCAGCAGGCTGGTGCGAACGAAAACTCGCTGATGCTGGTGCTTGGCTACACCGATACCACTGGTTCGCAGGAGTTGAACCAGACGCTGAGCGAAAAGCGCGCCGCCGCGGTCGTCAACCACCTCCAGCAGGTATGCAAGTGGAAGCCGTACCGGATGCTGACCCCGACCGGAATGGCGACTGCCGACCCTGCGGCTGACAACAGCACGCCCGCAGGCCGCGCGCAGAACCGCCGCGTGTCGGTGAATGTGCTGGTCAGCAAGGCGCTCGACGAACAGTAAGGCCCGCGCCCGTCAGGGTCGCGCCTTAAGGGTCGCGCCTTAAGGGTCGCGCCTTCAGGGTCGCAAGGGGGGGTAGGCTGCGCGCCTGCCCCCCTTTTCCTTGCTCAGGTTTCGAACAGAAACATATTGATGGTGAGCCGTCCCTGCACCGGATCTTCGGGCAGGCTAACGGGATCAATCGCGCGCCCTACCCGCCCGCATGGTAGAAATCATAAATCTTCCGCGCGACCGTCTCGCTGACGCCGGGGGCGCGTTGCAAATCTTCGAGCGCTGCGGCGCGCACTTTGCTGGCGGTGCCGAAATGCAGCAGCAGCGCGCGCTTTCGCGCCGGGCCGATGCCGGGGATTTCATCCAACGGGCTGGCGGTGATCGCCTTTGACCGCTTGGCCCGGTGTGCGCCGATGACGTAGCGGTGCACTTCGTCGCGCAGATTTTGCAGGTGGAACAACAGCGGCGAATTGACCGGCAACTGCTTCTCGCGCCCATCGGGGAAATGGAACACCTCGCGCCCATCGCGCCCGTGATGCGGCCCTTTGGCGATGCCGATCACCGCGATGTCATCAGCGATGCCAATGTCTTCGAGCACGCGCATTACGCTCGACATCTGACCCTTACCGCCGTCGATCAGGATGAGGTCGGGCAGGATGGTGTCGTGGCCGGGCTTGCCCTGCGCGCTGGGAACGGAGGAGGCATTCTCATCCCCTCCCTCGCCGCCAAACGCCCTGAACCTTCGAGCCATCACTTCGCGCATCATCGCGAAGTCATCATTGCTCTGCGCCTCGCGGATGTTGAACTTGCGGTATTGGCCCTTCTCGAACCCGTCCGGCCCAGCCACCACCATCGCGCCCACCGCTTTGGTGCCCTGAATGTGGCTGTTGTCGTAAACCTCGATCCGCTGCGGCGGGGCGTCGAGTTCGAGAAACTCGGCCAGCTCGCGGTTGATCCGCGCCTTGGTGCCGGTCTCGGCCAGCCGCCGCTCTAGCGCCTCAACCGCGTTGCGCTGCGCCTGCGCCAGCAGCTTGCGCCGGTCGCCGCGTTCGGGGATCGAAATGCGCACCTTGCGTGTCGCCACCTCGGACAGCGCGGCTTCGATCAGCTCGCGTTCGGCCAAGTCGCGGTCAACCAAAATGACCGGCGGCGGCGGCACTTCTTCGTAGAATTGCAGCATCACACTGGCGAGCACCGAGGCTTCGTCCACATCAGACGTGTGGCGCGGGAAGAACGCGCGGTGGCCCCAGTTCTGCCCGCCGCGAATGAAGAACGCCTGCACCCCCATCACCCCGCCCTTGGCCGCGAGGGCAAACACATCGGCATCGCCCAGCCCAGCCGCGTTGATCGCCTGCGACCCCTGAATAAACGTCGCCGCGCGCAGCCGATCGCGCAGCATCGCGGCGGTTTCAAATTGCAGGTTCTCGGCTGCCTCGGCCATCTGGCGTTCCAGATCAGCCTGTACCGCGCCGGATTTGCCCGACAGGAAATCCTTCGCCTGCCGCACCAGCGCCTCGTAATCAGTCTCGCTGATCCGGCCCACGCACGGCGCGGAACACCGCTTGATCTGATAGAGCAGGCACGGCCGGTCGCGATTGTTGAAGAAACTGTCGGTGCAACTGCGCAACAAGAACAGCTTTTGCAGCGCATTGAGCGTCGAATTCACACTGCCCGCGCTGGCAAACGGGCCGTAGTAAATGCCCTTGGCCCGCCGCGCACCGCGATGTTTCTGGATACGCGGAAAGGCGTGATCGGCGCGCAGCAGGATGAAGGGGAAGCTCTTGTCATCACGCAGCAGCACGTTGAACGGGGGGCGGAACCGCTTGATCAACTGCGCTTCGAGCAGGAGCGCCTCAGCCTCGGAATTGGTGGTGATGATTTCCATGCTGCGGGTCTGGCTGACCATCCGCTGGAGCCGCCCCGACAGCCCGGCAATCTGAATGTAATTGGCCACCCGCGCCTTCAGACTGCGCGCCTTGCCGACATACAGCACATCGCCGCGCGTATCGAGCATCCGATAGACGCCGGGCACGGGTTTCAGCACCTTCACCATGTCGCGGATCACCGCCACCCCGCCTTCCAGATCGGGCTGGGCACTGGCGACGGTATAGGCGGCGCGTTCTTCGTTGAAACGCTCCGCGCTGCCGGGATTCTGGGGGCCGGGATGTTGGGGGGTGCCTGCGGGGTTTCGGGCCATAGGGTGCAGATAGGGATGGAAGGGGGCGATTGGCAATTCCCGCAAGCGCGCCTATCCGCGCCTCAATGGAACATCATGACGTGATTATTCTGGGCGCGGGCGCGGCGGGGCTTTTTTGCGCCGGGCAGGCCGGGCAGCGCGGACTTAAGGTGGCGCTGCTTGAGAAAGCCGACGCGCCGGGCAAGAAGATCCTGATTTCGGGTGGTGGGCGCTGCAATTTCACCAATCTGGGCGCGGGGCCGGGCAATTACCTGTCAGCCAATCCGCATTTCGCCAAGAGCGCGCTGGCCCGCTACACCCCCGCCGATTTCATCGCGCTGGTCGAGGCGCATGGTATCGCATGGCACGAAAAGACGCTTGGGCAACTGTTTTGCGACGGGTCGGCCAAGCAGATCGTGGCGATGCTGCTGGAGGAATGCCCGGCGGATCGGGTAACGCTGAGCTGCGAAGTCGATGTGGCCGATGTGGCGCGCGGCGAAGACGGGATGTTCACGGTGACCGCCGCCGATGGCCGAACATGGCACGCGCCCGCCTTGGTGATCGCCACCGGCGGGCCATCAATCCCGAAAATGGGCGCGAGCGATTTTGCCTATAAGTTGGCGCGGCAATTCGGGCTGAAAGTGGTGGAACCGCGCCCCGCGCTTGTCCCGCTGACGTTGGGGGGCGAGGATGCCTTGTTCCGCGAGCTTTCGGGTGTGGCTGCACCGGTGGTGGCGCGGGCTGGTAGCGACAAGGGAAAAGCGGAGTTCGCCGAAGCCGCACTGTTCACCCACAAAGGCCTGTCCGGCCCGGCGATCCTGCAAGTCTCCAGCTATTGGCGGCATGGTGAGGAGGTTGGCATCACCTTCCTGCCCGATGCGGCCAGCGACTGGCTCATCGCAGCTAAGCGTGACCGCCCGCGCACCCACCTGCGCACGCTGCTGCGCGAAGCCCTGCCCGCGCGGCTGGCCGATGCGTTGGCGGATCGGCTGGGGCTGGAGCGTGAATTGGGCAATTTGTCCGACAAGGAATTGCGCAGCGCACAGACACAGCTGGCCGATTGGCGCTTTGCCCCCAACGGCACCGAAGGCCTTGCCAAGGCCGAAGTCACCGCAGGCGGCATCGCCACGGCGGAACTCTCCAGCCGGACGATGGAGGCGGGCAAGGTGCCCGGACTCTACGCCATCGGCGAGGCGGTCGACGTCACCGGTTGGCTCGGTGGGTACAACTTCCAATGGGCCTGGGCGAGCGGCTTTGCCTGCGCCGAAGCGCTCGCCCAAGCACGAGCTTAGAACAACTTCCGCAGATCAATCCCGAGATACAACCCCAGCGGGTCGATCACGAAGGGCTGGTAATTGATCGGCGTTTCGCCCGTTTCATCGCGCACCTGCCGCTGCGCATCGAACAGGTTGTCCGCGATCAAGCTGACCCGCAAGTCCTTGAGGAACCCTTCGTTCTTGCCCGTCACTTCGCCCATGTTGGCGAACACGCGCAGGTTGAAGGTGACGATATCATCGAACGCCAGATCGCTGCCCGCCACCGTCCCGTCCAACCGGGTCTCGCCGGTATAGATGCCCGAAAGGCGGAAGCCGACGCCCTTGCCGAACAGACCTGCTTCCAAGCGGCTCGAATGGCGCGGCAGGCCGAAGGCACCGGTCGCCTGACCATCAAGCTGATCGAGCGGGTTGAGCCCGGCTGCGATCAGGATTTCATTATCGAGCTCAATCGAATGGGTGAGGTTGAAGAAATACCGCCAGCCGGGGAAGCTGCGCTGCGCCAACGGGTTGAACGCCGGGCCACCCGCAGGAGCGCCGCCAGCCGCAGGCGCACCGCCCGCTGCCGGAACGCCTGCCGGAGCGCCGCCAGGGGCGCCCTGCCCCGGTGCGCCGCCAAACATCGCCGGATCGACGCTGCAAATGCGGGTGCGGAATTCGGCCAGTCGCGCCGGATCAACCTTGCCATCCGCACCGCGAATCCGCGCCAGCATCGGGGCAAGCCGGGCCGGATCAACGCCGGGGAATTCGGCTGAGATATCTGCGCCGCCATCAATCGCAGCGACCAGCTTTTCTAGGAACGCCTGTCCATCGTCGGCACACAGCCGCGTGCGGAAGGCCATGAATTGTTCGCGCTGCTCCGCAGTCGGTGCGCCGCCCGCGCCGAAACGCGCGGTGCCAGCTGGCGGCGTGGCAGCTCCGGACGTCGGCGCAGGGGGAGGTGCTGCGCCCGCGGGCGCGCCGCCGCCGCCGCCACCACCACCACCACCGAAGCCGCCGCGTCCACCGCCGCCAAATCCGCCGCCACCCGCAGGCGCGCCGATGCTGCCGTTGGTCGAGAAGGTGAACTGCACCCGGTTCGCACGCGTTTCGGCAAAACTGACCGAGCGTCGGTCAATTGCGGTCAGACGGCCATCGGCATCGCGCGTGATCCGGTCCGGAAACGCTGCTTCGATTTCGGGCGTGATCTGCGGGAAGGCACTGACAACATTGTCCGAACGGTTCTGGACATATTCGACCGTCAGGCGGCTGCCTTCCCAGAACGGCAGCTGCCAGTTGGCGGCGAATTTCCAGTCGCGCTGTGTCTCGGCCGGAAGGTCGGGATTGCCGCCGGTTGTAACATTCGCCAGCACGGTCTCGCCGCGCGTGAAATCGAACACCGGGACGTTGAAATTGGTGATCGTCGGATTGCCCAGCGCCGCCAGCCCCGGTGCAACTTCCCGGTAAATATAGGTGGCCGACAGCGCCAGCCCGTCAACCGGCTCCCAATTTAGCCCAGCGTTCCAGTCGCCCAGCACGCCGAAATCGCTGTAATCCTCAATCCCGCCTTGAAGGTTCAGGGTGAAAGTGCCGAGCGCATCGGCCACGCCCGCGCGGCGGCTAGTCAGCGGCACGACGAGGTTCGCCCCGGTCGAAAGCTGGCGGCGGGTCAGTGTGGCATCCTGAAGCGAGCGCGTGTCGGCACTCTCGATCCGCTGCCAATCCAACCCGACATCAAATGTCGCCAGCACTTCACCTGCCGGAAGCTCGCCCAAAGGACCTTCGAGCGTGGTGAGCGATGCGCCGTTGAGCACGCGGCTGCGCGCGATGTCGAACCCGGCTGCAGCATTGGTCGGCAGCGCGCCATCGAGCGCCAACGTCCCCGCCAGCGCCGCGTCTTCAAACGCCTGCGTATCAAACCGCCGGTCGATCGCAGTCTCGGTTTCGGCCAGCGAGGCATCGAAAGTGCTGGTCAGGCGGAAGGCGTTCACCGGCTTGGTCACCGAACCCGCGGTTGAGAAGGTGTCGGTCGATGACCGCCGCGCGAGCGGGGTATCCTCGCCGAAAGTGCGCACGATCCCGGGCACATTCGCGTCATCGGTCAGCACGACGGTGTTGAGGCCGTCAAGACTGCGGCTTTCGTTGCGCTCGTAATTCAGGTTTGCGGTCAGCGACGTGCCGCTGTCGATGATCGCTTTCGCCCACGACAGATTGCCTTCGACGCTGAAGGTATCGGCCACCAAACTGCGGAACCCGGCCTGCGCCGGGTCGCCAGCAACGGTCGAAACCGATCCTGGGGTCTGACGGATATCCCGCTCCGCCTCGGTCAGCAGCGAGCCATCCTGCACCTGAATATTGGCGTTGATCCGCCCGCCATCGGCGATCTTGAGCAGGCCGATCTGCTGTTCGTTGCGGGCGAAGCCACCGCGCGAGGGGACTTCGAATTCGAGGTCGACCTGACGGTTGGAATAATTGTCCTTGAGGATCAGGTTGATGACCCGGCGATCAGGCGGAAAGCCAAAGCGCTGGGCGACTTCTTCAGGGAACACCTCAACCCGGGCCAGTGCTTCGGGCGGGTAATTGGCGAATTCGCGGAAAGACCCGATGCGGATGCCATTGACGAGGATCACCGGCTGACCGCCGCCTCCGCGCCCGCGCGCCGATCCGGTCTGCGCGCTGATCTGCGCGATCAGATCAGTGATCGAGGTGACGCCTTCGGCCGCAATTGCCGCTTCATCGAGCTGGAGCAGCGGGGCCTGTTCGACCAGCAACTGACCGCGCACCCGCCGTCCGCTGACCACAATCTCGTCACCCGAAGATGCCGCCGTGCCGCTGGCGGTATCGGGCTCTTCTTCTTCCTCGGTATCGGGCGCTGCTGCTGGCTGCGGTTGAGCCAGCGTCGCCTCATTGGCCAGCAACGGCAAAGCCACCGCGAGGCTGGCAGCACAAGTGCCGGCGCGCAGCACCGCGCGGGATAGCGAGGAGAGGTTCATTATGTCCCTTTACGTCAATAATATTACCGAGGAGGCTTTTTGCCTTTCTACGGTGAGCAACTTTGATACGGCTTCAACCATGCCAAAGATGCGCTTTCCTGTCTGAACAGAAGCCGCGCGCGCTCAGTGTGTGAGCCCTCTAAAGCACGAGTCTTCCCTTTTGGTTCCCGCATCGCTAAAGCGCAGCCCCACATCGACGGGCGTATTGTGCGCCGCAAAAGAAACAAAGGAATTTCATGGCCAAGGAAGAACTCCTCGAAATGCGCGGGCGCGTGGTTGAGTTGCTGCCCAATGCGATGTTCCGGGTGGAGCTTGAAAACGGCCATGAAGTGCTGGGCCACACCGCGGGCAAGATGCGCAAGAACCGCATCCGCGTGCTGGTCGGCGACGAAGTGCTGTGCGAGCTGACCCCGTACGATCTCACCAAGGCGCGCATTACCTATCGCTTCATGCCGGGTCGCGGCGGCCCCGGGCCTCAGTAATTGCCCGCTGCCCAGATGGGCGCGCTGCATCTCACCTTAGCTTCGGCATCACCCCGGCGGCGCGAGCTGCTCGGGCGGCTTGGCCTTGCCCCGGACGCGGTAACGCCTGCCGACATAGACGAGACCCCGCACAAGGGCGAATTGCCGCGCGCCTACGCCTTGCGCATGGGACGCGCGAAGGCGCTTGCGGTGGAAGCACCCGGCTTTGTCCTGGCGGGCGATACCGTGGTGGCCGTGGGGCGGCGGATTCTGCCCAAGACTGAAACCGAAACCGAAGCCCGCGCCTGTCTCGAACTGATGAGCGGGCGGCGGCATCAGGTGCTGTCCAGCGTGGTGCTGCGCGCGCCCGATGGAACAATGCGTGAGCGGTTGTCCGAGACGGTGGTGCATTTCAAACGGCTCTCAGACGAGGACATCGCGGCATATCTCGCTGGCGGCGACTGGCGCGGTAAAGCGGGCGGTTATGCCATTCAGGGCGCGGCGGAAGGGCTGATCGAATGGATAAGGGGCAGCCATTCGGGCGTGATGGGCCTGCCGCTGTACGAAACGCGCGCGCTGATGAAGGCGGCGGGATTTCCCATTGCCTGAACGCACAGCGCCTGAGTGGCTGATCGAAGACGGCATCGGCGAAACCCGTGCGCTGCTGATCGAAGGTGAGCAAGTATTGGCAGCGCGGCTCATTTGGTCAGGCGAACTGCGCGCAGGCGAGCAGTGCAAAGCCAAACTCACAGCCAAACTGGCAGGCACCCGGCGCGGGGTGGCACTGCTCGACAATGGCAGCGAGGCGCTGGTCGATCACTTGCCGCCCGGCGTGACCGAGGGCCAAATGCTCGACGTCACGATCACGCGCGCCGCGCTGGCTGAGCGTGGACGGTTGAAACGCGCACAGGCGCGGGTGGTGTCGGGTGAGGCCGCCAACCCGCAGTCGCCCTTGCTCAATGGCACGAACGTTCGCCACTTCCCCACAGGGCTGTGGGAGGAGGTGTGGCACGCCGCATCCTCAACCAGCCTCGATTTTCCCGGCGGCGAAATCCTCGTCAGCGTTACCCCGGCGATGACTGTCATCGATGTCGATGGCATAGGCGCCCCGCGCGATGTGGCGCTGGCGGCGGTGCCCGCGATTGCGCGTGCGCTGCGCTGGTTCGACATCGCCGGAAACATCGGGATCGATTTTCCGACACTAGCTGCCAAGGCAGATCGCCGCGCGGTCGATGAAGCTCTGGACGCGGCGCTGGCGGGCTGGCCGCACGAAGGCACCGCGATGAACGGCTTCGGCTTTGTGCAACTGGTCGCGCGGCTCGAAGGGCCATCGCTGCTGCACCGATTCGCCACCTCGCGCGTCGGCATGTGCGCCCGCTACGCTCTACGGATTGCCGAGCGCGCCGAAGGACATGGCCCTTTGATAGAATTGCGGGTTCACCCCGCACTGAAAGCCAAGCTCAAACCCGAATGGCTGACCGAACTTGCCCGCCGGACAGGGCGCGAAGTGCGAGTGGAAACCGATCCCGCCCTTGCGCTCGAAGCGCCGAGCGCCCAAATCATCTCCACATGAGCACGACATCATCCAAACCCTGCCCGATCTGCCGTAAGGCTCGTACCGAGCAATTTCACCCCTTCTGCTCGCAACGCTGCAAGGATCGCGATCTGGCGCGGTGGTTCTCGGATTCCTACACCGTGCCCGGCCCGCCCGCTGACCCGGAAGTGATCGCCTCGAACGACTGGCGCGATCAGGATTGATCGGGGTGGAATAAACCCCCTTGCCAACCCTCGCCGCCTTCGCCATAGGGCCGCTCTCATTTGCTCGCCGGGTCAAGAAACCCGTCGCTCGCAGCGAATGCCCGAGTAGCTCAGGGGTAGAGCAGCGGATTGAAAATCCGCGTGTCGGTGGTTCAAATCCGCCCTCGGGCACCATTCGCTGAAAAGGGCCATTCGCCCAGAGGGAAAGTGTCGATGTCCCGCCGCACCAAGATCTACGAAGGCAAGGCCAAGATCCTCTACGAGGGCCCAGAGCCAGGCACGCTCATTCAATATTTCAAGGATGATGCAACCGCCTTCAATGCCGAGAAAAAAGGCACGATCAACGGCAAGGGCGTGATCAACAACCGCATCAGCGAACACGTGTTCACGCGGCTGGCGCATATCGGCATCCCCACCCACTTCATCCGCCGCCTGAACATGCGTGAGCAGTTGATCCGGCAGGTCGACATCATCCCGATCGAAGTCGTGGTGCGCAATGTCGCGGCGGGATCGATCAGCAAACGCCTCGGCATCGAGGAAGGCGAGCCGCTGCCGCACACCTTGATCGAATATTACTACAAGGACGATGCGCTGGGCGATCCGCTGGTCGCCGAAGAGCACATCGCCTGCTTCAACTGGGCCACCAACGAGGAAATGCACGACATTTCGTCGATGGCGATCCGTATCAACGATTTCATGTGCGGGATGTTCGCCGCAATCGACATCCGACTGGTCGACTTCAAGCTCGAATTCGGGCGCCTGTACGATGGCGATTACAGCCGCGTGATTCTGGCTGACGAAATCAGCCCCGATGGCTGCCGGTTGTGGGATATGGCGACCGGCGAGAAGCTCGACAAGGATCGGTTCCGCCGCGACCTTGGCGGCGAGGAAGAAGCCTACCGCGAAGTCGCCCGCCGCCTTGGCCTGCTCAACGGTGAAGATACCGGGCCAGGTGAGGTGTTCGACCTGTCGCACGCGCGCTCGCGCCTGCGCGGCACACCGCCTTTGAAAAAGTAGGGCGATCAAGAAATAGGCTGACAGGCTGGTTTCAGGCCTTACTCTCTCGCCCTGTGCCTATCCGAGCGAGAGACCCTTCGAAATTGATGCGACTGCCAATGCTTGCCGCCAGTCTGCTGCTGGCGCTGTCTCCGCTGGCGTTCACCACCGCGCTTGCCGCGCAGGATGCGCCTGCGGCCGAGGCGCCAGTCGAAGCCCGTGCGCCGGTCTGGCCGTTCGAGGTCAGCGATGTCCCTGTCGATCCCGGCTACACCTTCGGCCAGCTCGAGAACGGGATGCGCTATGTCATCCGTCGCAACGCCACGCCCGAAGGCACCGCGCTGGTTCGGCTGCGTATCGGATCGGGTTCGCTGGAAGAGCGCGCGGACGAGCGTGGTCTGTCGCATTATCTCGAACACATGGCCTTCAACGGATCGAGCGGAATTCCCGAAGGCGAGATGATCAAGCTGCTCGAACGCGAAGGGCTGGCGTTCGGCGCGGATACCAATGCTGCGACCGGGTTTGAGCACATCACCTATATGCTCAATCTGCCGCGCAATGACGCTGCGCTGCTCGACACCGCGCTGGTGTTGATGCGGGAGACGGCGAGCGAGCTGACCATCGCGCCCGACGCGGTGGCGCGCGAACGCGGCGTGATCCTGGCCGAACGGCGCGACCGCGCAGGCTTCCAACAGCGCAATTTTGAAGACAACATCGTCTTCCTCGCCCCCAGCGCGCGCTATGCTGAGCGCTTGCCGATTGGCGACATCGCCACGCTGGAAAGCGCCTCTGCCGAGGCAATCCGCGGGCTGTATCAACGCACCTACACGCCCGCCAACACCGTGCTGGTGGTGGTCGGCGATTATCCCGTGGCCGGCGTTGAAGCGGCGATCCATGCGCGCTTTTTCGACTGGCAGGCCGCCCCTGCCCCGCCCAAGCCCGAGGCTGGCCCGATTGACGTGAGCCGCAAGGGGCTGACCGACATTCACCTCGACCCCGCACTCTCCGAAAGCGTGACGATCACCCGCCTCGCCCTGTGGCAAGACCGGCCCGACACCATCGCCAACCGCCGTGCGGCGAGCCTGCGCAGCGTCGGGTATGGCATCATCAACCGCCGCCTTGCCCGGCTGGCGCGCGGCGAAGACGCCCCGTTTCGCGGGGCGAGTTTCAGTTCGGGCGACCTGTTCGAAGATGCGCGCATCACCAGCCTTTCGGTCAGCAGCGCCGACGGGCAGTGGCAAAAGGGCGTGTTGGCCGCGACGCGCGAGGTTAATCAGGCGCTGACCTATGGCTTCACGCAGGCCGAGGTGGACGAACAGATCGCCAATACCCGCACCGCGCTGGAAAACGCCGCCAAGGCAGCGGCGACGCGCGGGCACACGGCGTTTGCAGGCGCTGCGCTGGCGGTGCTGAGTGACGAGCGGGTGCCGGTCACGCCCGATTGGCAGCTTGCTTCGTTCGAAGCGCTCGCCCCCGAGATAACCCCGCAGGCCGCATGGCAGGCAGTGCTGGCCGATGCCGCGCCATTGGACGAGCCGCTGATCCGCTTCGAAGGCCGTACTGCGCCCGATGGCGGCGAGGTGGCCCTGCGCGGTGCCTTTGCAGACGGGTTGGCGCTGCCGATTGCGCCGCCCGCCGACAATGGCCCGCTTGCGTTCGGGTATAACGAGTTTGGCCCGCCGGGAGTGGTGATCTCGGACACGGTGGAGCCAAAACTCGGCCTGCGCTTCATCCGCTTTGCCAATGGGGTGCGGCTGACGCTCAAGCCAACCACCATCCGCGAAGACCGCGTTGCCTTCAGCCTCGCTGTCGATGGCGGCGATCTGATGAACACGGCAGACGCGCCGTTGCGTGTCGCGCTGACCGATTCGCTCGCGCTGGGCGGGCTGGGACGCCACAGTCAGGATGAGCTCGCCAGCGTGCTCGCCGGGCGCAGCGTTGGAGTGGGCCTGTCGAGCACAACCGATGCCTTTGCCACATCAGGCACCACCACACCGCGCGATCTGACGCTGCAATTGCAGGTGCTGACCGCGCTGCTGACCGATCCCGGATACCGGCGCGAGGGCGAGGAGCGGTTCCGCAAGGGGATCGACAACTACTTCGCCACGCTCGATGCGACACCGGGCCGCGCGCTAGGGACGGCGCTGGGCGGAATTCTATCGGACAATGATCCGCGCTTCAGCTTGCAGCCGAAAGCGGCGTTCATGGCGCTCGACTATGCCGGGCTGAAGTCGGCAATCGGTGACCGCTTGTCGCACGGTGCAATCGAACTGGCAGTGGCGGGTGATTTTGACCAAGCCGAAGCCATTGCAGCGGTGGCAGCGACACTGGGCGCCCTGCCCCCGCGCGAGCCCGAGTTCTTACCTCGTGAGGAGGCTCGCACCCGCAGCTTCACCGCGCAGCGCGGGCCGCGCACGCTGACCCACACGGGCGAGGCAGATCAGGCGCTGGTGCAATGGACATGGCCGACCACCGATGACAGCGATCATGCCGAAACCCTGCGGCTCGGCCTGCTGGCGCGGGCGCTACGGATCGTGCTGACCGATACTCTGCGCGAAGAGTTGGGGCAGGCCTATTCCCCCTCGGCCAGCGCGGGCAACAGCCGGTATTATCGCGGCTATGGCACCTTCAGCCTCTCAGCCTCGGTCGATGTCGCCGAGGTTGCGGCGACTCGCGCGGCGGTTGCCAAGGTGCTCGGCGACCTGCGCACCGCGCCCTTGTCCGCCGACCTGATCGAACGTGCCCGCCGCCCGCTGCTCGAAGAATATGACAACGCCCTGAAGGATCTGGGCGGCTGGATCAGCCTCGCCGCCCGCGCGCAGAGCGAGCCGGAGCGGCTGGCTCGCTGGCACGCTGCGCCCGATCTGATCCGGGCGATTACGCCAGAAGACTTGCACCAGACCGCGCTGCGCTGGCTCACCACCGATGGCGCGGTCGAGGTGCTCGTCGAACCCGCCGCCAAATAGCGCGCAGCCATAGAAAAAGCCGGCAGGTCATCCCCCTGCCGGCTTTTTCCTTGTGGCACTTGCCCCTTGCGGGAGGTTTAGCCTTAGTAATTCACCCCGAACGACACGCCGATGATGCGCGGTTCGTTGACGAAAGCGGTGTTGTTGTTGAAGTCCACCACGCCGAGCACGTTGTCTTCATCGGTGATGTTGCGCGCAAATGCGGCCACTTCCCACGCGCCATTGCCGCCCGAATAGCCGACGCGCAGGCCGCCTTCGAACCGGCTGCTGGCGTTGAATTCTTCGCTTTCATACAGCAGGAAGTTGGTGTCACCCAAGTACACCCAGTCGGTGAAGATGAAGAATTCGCCGCTGTTGCCCACCGGGATGCTGTAACGCGCGGTGAAATCGCCACTCCATTCGGGTGCGTTGGGGAAGGGGTTGCCATCCACCAGCGCGCGGGTGTTCATCCCGATGTTCACAGTCGGATCGGTCACGGTGCACTGCGCGCAGATGCCCACCGCAAGCGTGCTGTCCTGAATCTCGGTGTTGTTATACGCCACGCCGAGCGTCACGAGGAATTCGGGCGAAATCTGGAACGCGCCGTCGAATTCAAAGCCATAACCTTCGCCCTTGTTGGCGTTGATCAGCTGCACCAGATTGCCTGCGCCGCCGACGGCAGTGAACTGCGGATCTTCGACGGTGTAGTAATAGAACGCACCGTTCAATCGCACGCGGCGGTCGGCCAGCTCGGTCTTGTAGCCGACTTCGTAGGAGGTGATGTTCTCCGACTGCGCGACCGATGGCGGGTTGAAGAAGGCAACGTCGCGGCCCTGAATGGTCGGCCCGCGGAACGAATTGGCGACCTTGGCATAGACGCTGGCATCGTCCGACACGTCGGCGAACAGGCTGATGTCCCAATCGAACTGATCGTCACCCACGCTGACTGGCTGCGGCGCGGCGCCAGACCGGACGAAGAAGTCCTTCTGATCGTCGGTATAGCGGATTCCGCCGGTGGCGCGCAGCGTCTCGGTCAGCTGATAGCCGACCTGACCGAACAGCGCCCAGGCTTCGTTGGTGTGGTTGACGGTGACCGGCGGCGGGAAGTTGAAGCCGGTCGTGGTGACATCGAAATCGCTGTCAAAGTAGAAGCCGCCAACCTGCCAGGTGAGCGGGCCATCGCCATTTGATGCCAGCCGGATTTCCGAGGTGGTCTGTTCCAGATCGAGCGAATCCTGCGTGTCCGAAGGGAACGGGATGAACCCCGGCCCAGTCACCAGATTGCCGCCGTCAATATCACCGCGGCTGAAGCCTTCGCTGCTCCAGTAGCTGGTGATCGTGGTCAGCGTCGCGCCATCGAATTCGTAGCTCGACTTGAGGTTGACGCCCAACTGCTCATACACCGCGTTGTTGCCGTTGCCACCATCATAGAACACGGTGTTACGGTCGTAGTTTTCGTTGAGCGAGTTGGTGTTGTTGGGTTGGTTCGCGCTCGCGCCCAGCACGTTGGCGCGGAAGAAGGTCGAAGCGCCCGACAGGTCACGGTAGTTGACCGATGCGAGGAAGCTCGAACGCTCGCTCGGCGTGAACAGCAACTGCCCGCGCACCGCGACGTCGGAATAACCGCCCAGCGCATCGTCCTGCCCGGTGAAGCCATTGTCGATCCAGTCTTCGCGGCTCTGCGATTGCAGCGACACGCGGAACGCCAGTACATCTTCGACCAGCGCGCCGCCGAGGGCCGCGTTAACCGAGACCGTGTCATAGGTGCCGTAGCTGATCGATCCGCGAATATCGCGCTCGAACGAAGGCTTGATCGATTCGACCTTCACGATCCCCGCCGGGGTATTGCGACCGAACAGCGTGCCCTGCGGCCCGCGCAGCACTTCGACGCGCTCGACATCGAAGATCGGGAAGCTCTTGAGCGTCACGTTTTCGAGCACGACATCATCGAGCAGCACCGAAACAGGCTGCGATGCGGCGAGATCGAAATCGGTGTTGCCCAGACCGCGGATGTAGAAACGCGGGGCCACACGCCCGTTCGAGCTTTCGACGTTCAGGCCCGGCGCGGTGCCGGCCAGCGCGGTGATATCCGCCGCGCCGCTGAAGATCGCACCGATGCGTTCCTGATCGAGGATGTCAGCCGAAACCGGCACGTCCTGCAGGTTTTCATCGCGGCGGTTGGCCGTGACGATGATGGTGGCAAGCTGGCCATCATCCGCATCGGCAGCGGCGGCGGTATCCTGCGCAGTGGCAGGTGCGGCAAAGCCAAACGCGGCGGCGGCGAGAACGGTGGAGCCAGCCCAAGCGGCACGGAAAGCAGAAAAGCGGTGAGACATCGAACAACCCCTGTTCAGATCGGGAGGAGAGAAGGTGCGCTTTGCCCGCTGACAGTTTTGCCCGATTCGCGCGAGGTGACGCCGCGCCGTTCAGGTGGGCAATCGGCGGATTCGTGGCAATCTGTTGGAGGTTGTTGCATCCGGGTTACAATTTCGACTGTTTTAGACCGTGATATGACAAATGCGTGTGAACTGTGGCCGTGCAGAAGCACCAACAGCGCGATTGCACCCTCACACCGCCGCGCTATAGCGGCGCCACAATCTCTCCGGCGATAATGGAGCCCCAACCCATGCAAGTGCGCGTTCTTGTCCGATTGAAGCCCGGCGTGCTCGACCCGCAGGGCCGCGCGGTGCACCACGCGCTCGAAGGAATGGGCTTTGCAGGCGTCGAAGATGTACGGGTCGGCCGTCTGATCGAGCTTGATGTGGCTGACGCCACCGATCACGCGACAATCACCGCCATGTGCGAAAAGCTGCTCGCCAACACCGTGATTGAAAGCTTCACGATTGAAACGGCAGGGGCGGATTGATGACGTTCCGCGCCGCTGTCATCACTTTTCCCGGATCGAACTGCGACCGTGACATGGCGACAGCGCTTGAAGCGGTGTCGGGAACGCCTGCGCTGCGGGTGTGGCACGGCGATGCTGATCTGCCCGGTCAGCTCGATCTGATCGCGCTGCCGGGCGGGTTCTCCTATGGCGATTACCTGCGTTCCGGCGCGATGGCGGCCAACAGTCCGATCATGCGCGCGGTGATCGCGGCGGCGGATCGCGGTGTGCCGGTGCTGGGCGTGTGCAATGGCTTTCAGGTGCTGACCGAAGCGCGGCTTCTGCCCGGAGCGTTGCTGCGCAATGCTGGCCAACGCTTCATCTGCCGCACGGTGGCGCTGAAGGTGGAGAACACTGCTTCGCTGTTCACGGCAGGCTATACTCAGGGCGAACAGGTGAACATTCCGGTCGCGCATCATGATGGCAACTTCTTCGCCGATGCCGAAACGCTTGACCGGATCGAAGGCGAAGGCCGCGTGGCGTTCCGCTATGCCGAGGCTGTCAACGGATCGGCGCGCGATATTGCCGGCGTGCTCAGCGCCAATGGCCGGGTGCTGGGCATGATGCCGCACCCCGAACGCGCGATTGAACCAGCAGCGGTGGCGGCATTGGGCGGCACCGATGGGCGGCGCCTATTCGAAAGCATCCTGAACGCGCTCGCCAGCGCCTGAGCATTAGGCGCGCGCTGCGCGGGCAGTGTCGAACAGTTTGAGCGCGTCTTCAGCCGTCATTGGCCGGCCAAAATAGTACCCCTGGATCTTGTCGCAGCCAAGGTTGCGGATCAACTCGGCCTCGTGCGCGGTTTCCACCCCTTCGGCGGTGGTCGACATATCGAGGCTTTTGCACATCGCTACGACCGCGTTGATGATCGCAAGACTTTCAGCAGCGCCTTGCGCGGCGCCCTGCACAAAGGTGCGGTCGACCTTGATCGTCGAAAACCGCAGTTTGCGCAGGTAGCCGAGCGAGGAATAGCCGGTGCCAAAGTCATCCAGCGCCACAGAACAGCCCAGCGCCATTACCTGTTCCAGCGCGGTGCGCGCGATCGTGGCATCGCGCAGGAAAATGCTTTCGGTTACCTCGATCTCAAGCCGTTCGGGTCGCAGCCCGGTGGATGCCAGCGCTTCGACCACTTCTTCGTGGAAGCCGGGTTCGAGTAGCTGTTCGGGCGAGACGTTGACGTTGACTTTCACATGATCGGGCCAGTTGCGCGCTTCTTCGCAGGCCTTGCGCATCACCCATTTGCCGATCGGTACGATCAGGCGGGTGTCCTCGGCCAGCGGGATGAATTTGGCCGGGCTAATAAAGCCGTGATCCTTGCTGTCCCAGCGCACCAGCGCCTCGAAACTGACCACGCGTTCGCTGCGGGCATCAACCACTGGCTGATAGTGCAAGATCATCTCGTCGCGGCCCAGCGCCTTGCGTAGCGCCACTTCGAGCTGGCGGCGCTCTTCGGCAGAGGCATGAAGAACCGGTTCAAACTGGCAGTGATCGCCGCCGCCCAGATCCTTGGCCTGATAAAGTGCAAGGTCGGCGTTGCGCATCAATTCTTCGACGCTGCACCCATCGCGCGGCCCTTCGGCCGATCCGACGCTGGCACCGACGTAGAGTGTGTGGTGATCGACATGATAGGGTTCGGACAAGCGGTCGATCACCCGCTGGGCCAGAGCGCGCACTGATCCGGGCGCACCGACGTCGCGCACGACGATGGCGAATTCATCGCCGCCCAGCCGCCCGCACATTTCATTGTCGCCCATCAGTGATTGCAGCCGCGCCGAAACCTGCGCCAGCAGCTTGTCGCCCGTCAGGTGGCCGAGCGAATCGTTGACCGCCTTGAACCGGTCGAGATCGACCATCAGCAAAGCGCAGCGCGAGCGCCATTGGTATGAATACCGCAGCGCCTCACCCAATGCCTCGGTCAGTTGCAGGCGGTTGGGCAGCTGCGTCAGCGTATCATACCGCGCAAGGTAGGCGATCTTCTCGGACGATTTGCGCTGTTCGGTCACATCCGAGCCAACCCCGCGAAATCCGGTGAAGCGCCCATGTTCGTCGCGCATCGGGGTGCCAGATAGCTCCCACCAGCGTTCTTCGCCAAGGATTGAGACTTGCACCAGCAGGTTCGAGAAATTTTCGCGGTTCTTAAGCCGCTCGGCCAGATCATGCAGGCTGGCCGGGAATTGACCGCTTTGCCACTTGTTGCCCGCGATGATCTCCATCAGCGGCGATCCTTCGATTTCGACTTGCGATCGGCCAAGTGCAAAGGCGAAGCGCGGGCTGACCGAACGCAGGCGCCGGGCCGGATCGATCTCCCACAGCCAATCGGCTTCGTTTTCCTCGAATTCGCGCAGCAGCAGAGAAACCACCGCGTCTCTTTCGGCCACTGCGGCCTCGGCTACGCGGGCGGAAAGATAGGTCCGACCCACCTCAATCGCGCCGAGGAATGCGGCCATTAGGAACAACAGCGTTGCAGCGGCGGCCAGCCAATATCCCGCCAGCCCGAGATGCAGGATCGTGCCTGCGCAAACAATCGTGATGAAGGCCAGAATTCCGATCGGCGCGGCAGTGTAGAAAAACACCGATCCAGCCACGAGCAGCGCGACGACCATCACCATCGCCATCAGGTCGCCTGCGTTGCCGTAAAACGGGAATATCACCACCGCCCCGGCCCAGATCAGCGCCGACACGGCCGATGACATAGTCTGGCGGTTCAACTCGGCCCGGGTGATCCGCCGGCGCTCGATATCCGCCAGCGCCAGATCAAGCTTGTAGCCGCGTATGTGGACAAACGCGAGCAGCGCGGCCCACACCACAAAGCCGATTACCCCGACCGAGCGGCCATAAATCTGCGCCACGAACACCGCCAGCACCGCGTTCGAGAAAACCCGATAAAACGCCAGCTTGGCGAGCGCCGAATACTGCAATCCGCGCAGGCGCGCCCAGTCCAGATCGCCCTTGTCCGAAAGGCCAAGGACGGCAGACACAGGCAAATTGGCCGGATGCGCGGCAGCAGGGGAGGCAGGGGTTTCATTCACCCCACCTCAATTATCCGCTAAAGGTTAGATTGCGGTAAATCCTGCAAGATTTTCGCGGGTGCCGATGGTTAATCGGGCCAATGCCCCAAACTATTCCACCGTCACCGACTTGGCCAGATTGCGCGGCTGATCAACGTCGGTGCCCTTAAGCACGGCGACATGATAGGCCAGCAATTGCACTGGGATAGCATAGACCAGCGGCGCAATCAGCGGGTGGACGACCGGCATTTCAATGGTGGCGATGCAGCCATCACCCGCTGCCTCCAGCCCCTTGGCATCGGAAATCAGCACCACCTGCCCGCCGCGCGCGCGCACCTCTTCCATGTTCGACACGGTCTTTTCGAACAGCGGGCCAGACGGCGCGATGACGACCACCGGCACGGCATCGTCGATCAGCGCAATCGGCCCGTGCTTCATCTCACCCGCCGCGTAACCTTCGGCGTGAATGTAGCTGATTTCCTTGAGTTTCAACGCGCCTTCCAGCGCCAGCGGATAATCCTGCCCACGTCCCAGATACAGCACATCGCGGGCCGGGGCGATCAGGTGCGCCATCGATGCGATGTCGTCATCATGATCAAGCGCGGCGTTCAACGCGGCGGGCGCTTCGAGCAGGTGGCGGACGATCTCGGCTTCCTCGTCGCGGGTCAGGCGGCCCTTCTTGACCGCCATATGCGCGGCAAGCGCGGCCAGCACGGCGAGCTGACAGGTAAACGCCTTGGTCGATGCGACCCCGATTTCCGGCCCTGCGTGGGTCGGCAGCAGCAGGTCAGCTTCGCGCGCCATCGTACTGGTCGGCACGTTGACCACCACGCCGATGGTCTGCCCATTGGCCTTGCAATGGCGCAGCGCGGCGAGGGTATCGGCAGTCTCCCCGCTTTGCGAGATGAACAGCGCGAGCCCGCCATCTTCCAGCACGGGGTTGCGGTAACGAAACTCGGACGCGACATCGATATCGACCGGCACACGGGCGAATTGTTCGAACCAGTATTTCGCCACCATCCCGGCATAATATGACGTGCCGCAAGCGACGATGGTCAGGCGGCGAATGCTCGACAGGTCGAAATCAATCTGCGGCAGCGCCACCGAATTGTCCGACCGGCGCAGATAGGATGCGAGCGTTTGCGCCACCACGGTGGGCTGCTCGTAAATCTCTTTCTGCATGAAATGGCGATAATTGCCCTTCTCGACCGCCGCCGCCGATGCGCCCGAGGCACGGATTTCGCGGGTGACGGGGGTGTTCTCAAAGTCGTAGATCTGCGCGCCATCGCGCCGCAGCACGACCCAGTCGCCTTCTTCAAGATAAGAGATGCGCTGCGTCAACGGGGCGAGCGCGAGCGCATCTGATCCCAGATACATCTCGGCATCCGCGCCTTCGGGGCCGTAACCCAGCACTAGCGGCGAGCCGAGCCGCGCGCCGATCAACAGGTCGGGATGCGAACGGAACGCAATCGCCAAGGCAAACGCACCGCGTAGGCGCGGCAGGACTTCCCGCACCGCTTCGACCGGATCGGCCCCGGCTTCGACTTCGGCGGAGATCAGGTGGGCGACGACTTCGCTATCAGTCTCACTTTCGAACACGCGCCCGGCGGCGGCGAGTTCGCTGCGCAATTCCTTGAAATTCTCGATGATGCCGTTGTGCACAATCGCCACCTCGGCGGTGGCGTGCGGGTGGGCGTTGGCGGCGGTCGGCGCGCCGTGGGTGGCCCAGCGGGTGTGGGCGATGCCGACATTGCCGGGGGCAGGATCGCCCGCCAGCACCGTCACCAGATTGGCAAGTCGCCCTTCCGCCCGGCGCCGCACCAATGCGCCATCGTGCAGCGTGCAGATCCCGGCGCTATCATAGCCGCGGTATTCCATCCGCTTGAGCCCATCGACCAGCCGCTCAGCGACGCCCGAATTGCCTACGATCCCGATAATGCCGCACATTGCCTAACTGCCCTTATTTCTCGCTCGAACGTTGCTCTAATCATTAGGCCTTGTTCGGCAAGGCCTCGCGTGCGCCCGCGCGCCACAGATACAGCCCCGAACCCACGATCAGCGCCGCGCCTGCCAGCGTCGCGAGATCGGGCCGGTCTCCGAACCACCACCAGCCGAGCGTAATCGCCACCAGCATCTGGACATAGATTGCAGGCGCAATCGCCGCCGCGCCTGCCCGCGCAGCTCCAATATACGCAAGCCAATGCGCCGTGCTCGCGGTAACGGCGACGACCATGCAACGCAGCACGATATCCCAGCTTGGCCAGCCGAAATCAAACGCCGGAACGCCCGAAAACTTGGCCGCCGCCGCACCGACAATCAGGATCGGCGCGCAGATCGCGGCCATGAACACCTGCATCGACAGCGCGCTCCCCTGCCCCGCGCTCGCCCGGTTGCTGATCATGAGTAGCGCCATGAACAGCGCGGCATTGAGCGGCAGCAACGCCGCCAGGCCCATCTCAGCCAGATTGGGCCGCAGCACGATCAAGACCCCCGCAAACGCCGCAGCAGAAGCAAACCACACCCGGCGGTGCACCGTTTCCCCCAACACCACGCCCGCCAGCAACTGCGTCAGCACCGGCGACAGGAACCCGATCGCCATCGCTTCGGCCAGCGGCATCAGATAAATCGCGGAAAAGAAGCTGACCGATGCGACCGCCAGACAAATTCCGCGCGCGACCTGCAACCACGGGTGCGTGGGAATAAAGGCGCGCGGCCCTTCGCTCCGCCACAGCAGCAGCGACAGGCCGACCGCGCCGATGCTGAACCGCAGCGCCGCCACCGCAAATGCGGGCCATGCCCCGGCCATGGATTTCACCACCGCATCGCCCACTGACAGGCAGGCGAAACCGGCCACGGCATAAATCAGCCCGCTACGTTGGTGGTCATTCATCGGCGGCCTTTGCGACCGGACTGCGTGATTGGCAAGCATTGCCCCCGGCAATCAGCCAATCCGCGTTGGCCCTTAGGAAAAAAACAACCTTTCTGATCTATTCACCATTCTTCGAGACGCACCTTTCGTAAGAGAGGGGCGAATATCGCGTAGTGATTGGAAGCCTCGGGGGCTGGGAATGAGCGCATTCGGCAAAAAGGGTAACGCAGGCGGGTTGGCACCCGGAGGGAGACCCGCGTTTGGTGTAGCCCGCCCGATGAAGGGCGCCGGTGGCCCCGGTGCTGCGCCGCGCGGCGGCGAACAGTTCCCGCCTATTCCGGCGGAACCTGCCGCCCCGGCAAAGTCACAGCGCCCGGCCAACACCGCTGAAGCGATGGACCGCCTCAACGACCGCATGACAGCGATCAACACCGGCGATTCCGAAGTCGGCGGGTTTGAAGCCAGCGTCCACAAGATCAAGGAACAGGTGCTCCCGCGCCTGCTCGAACGGGTCGATCCCGAAGCTGCGGCGTCGCTTTCCAAGGAAGAACTTTCCGAGGAATTCCGCCCGATCATCCTCGAAGTGCTGGCCGAACTGAAGGTCACACTGAACCGGCGCGAACAATTCGCGCTGGAAAAGGTGCTGATCGACGAACTGCTGGGCTTTGGCCCCCTCGAAGAACTGCTCAACGATCCCGACGTGACCGACATCATGGTCAATGGCCCGGATCAGACCTACATTGAAAAAAAGGGCAAGCTGACCCTCGCCCCGATCCGGTTCCGCGACGAACAGCATCTGTTCCAGATCGCGCAGCGGATCGTGAACATGGTCGGCCGCCGCGTTGACCAGACCACGCCGCTGGCTGACGCCCGCTTGAAAGACGGCTCACGTGTGAACGTGATCGTGCCGCCGCTCAGCTTGCGCGGCACCGCGATCTCGATTCGTAAGTTTTCCGAAAAGCCGATCACACTCGACATGCTGCGCGATTTTGGTTCGATGTCGGACAAGATGTGCACCGCGCTGAAAATCGCGGGCGCGTGCCGGATGAATATCGTCATCTCGGGCGGTACGGGTTCGGGTAAAACCACCATGCTCAACGCCCTGTCGAAGATGATCGACCCGGGTGAACGCGTGCTGACGATCGAAGACGCCGCCGAACTTCGTCTGCAACAGCCGCACTGGCTGCCGCTGGAAACGCGTCCGCCGAACCTTGAAGGCCAGGGCGCGATTACCATCGGTGACCTTGTGAAGAACGCCCTGCGTATGCGTCCTGACCGCATCATCCTCGGCGAAATTCGCGGCGCGGAATGTTTCGACCTTCTCGCCGCCATGAACACCGGTCACGATGGTTCGATGTGTACGCTCCACGCCAACAGCCCGCGCGAATGCCTGGGCCGTATGGAAAACATGATCCTGATGGGCGACATCAAAATCCCCAAGGAAGCCATTTCGCGCCAGATCGCCGAGTCCGTCGATCTGATCGTGCAGGTCAAGCGTCTGCGCGATGGTTCACGCCGCACCACCAACATCACCGAGGTAATCGGGATGGAAGGCGACGTGATCGTAACGCAGGAATTGTTCAAGTTTGAATACTTGGACGAAAGCGAAGACGGCAAGATCATCGGCGAATTCCGCGCCTCAGGCCTGCGTCCCTATACGTTGGAAAAGGCACGGCAATTCGGGTTCGATCAGGCGTATTTGGAGGCCTGCCTGTAAGGCAGGCGGTTCGGCCTAACCGGCCGGCGGCCGGTTGGCATTGCGAACCCTGCGGGTTCGTTTGCCGTTCAGCGATGAACAGCGCGTACGCGCTCCTTCGACAGCAGGAGCCGGGCTGATTAGGCACCGGTCTCGGCTCCTGCTTTCGAAGGAGCGCGGCGCGCTACCGCGCTCCCAACGCCGTTACGATACACCCGCCACCGATCATCGCAGCGGCCATGAACAGGCCCGTCCACGGCACCCATCCGACCTGTTCCAGCCGATCAACATCGCGCCGCTTCACCCGCCGCCGCTCCATCAGCGCGGCAAAGCCTGCAAATACCCAGAACAGCCCGCCGATGATGGCAAGCTGCGCAGCATCGCTCAGCAATTCAAATTGGGTGATGATATCCATTGGCCGCGCATATGGGCGTCTCGCGCGCTTGCGCAATCCCTGCGCCTACTCCAAGCACCGAGCCGATGGATGGCTCGATCGCCCGCCCCCGCCCGCTGCTCGCGCTCGGCCTCCGGTTGCTGACGGCGCTGGCGTTGGCGACGATGGCGATGCTGGTGAAGCTCGCCGGAGAACACGGCGCCCATCTGATTGAACTGATTTTCTGGCGGCAGGCGCTCACCGCGGTGCTGATTGGCACAGGGTTGGCGCTGACCGGGCGGTTGGCGTCGCTCAAAACCGAGCGCCTGCGTTCGCACTCCATCCGTTCAGCAACCGGCCTGTTCGGGATGCTGTTCACTTACGGCGCGGTGCTGCTGTTGCCGTTGGCCGAAGCAACCACGCTGGGCTTTACCGCGCCGGTATTTGCCGTGCTGATTGCGATGATCCTGTTCCGCGAAACCATCGGCCCCTATCGCTGGGCGGCGGTGGCGATGGGATTTGCCGGGGTGGTAGTGGTGATGCAACCGGGCAGCGGCGATCATGCGGGGGTGACGCTGACCGGCATCGCGGTCGGGTTGATGGCGCCGCTGATGGTCTCGCTCATCAGTTTCCAGATCCAGGATCTCAACAAAACCGAAAATCCGTGGAGCATTGTGTTCTGGTTTGCCGCGCTCAGCGCCCCGGTCGCCGCGCTGGCGCTGCCATTCGTGATCGCGCCGCATGATAGCCAGACTTGGCTCATTATCGTTGCGATGTCGCTGATGGGTGTGCTGGCGCAGATCCTGCTCACCACTTCGTTGCGGTTCGGGTCGGCGGCGGTGATCCTGCTGATGGATTACACCGCGCTGTTGTGGGCCAGTTTCTACGGCTATGCGGTGTTTGACCGCGCTGCACCCGCCAGCCTGTGGCTCGGCGCACCGTTGATTATCGGCGCAGGGTTGCTGATCGCATGGCGCGAACACCGGCTTGCTAAGGCAAGACGAGTCGCTTCAGCGGCCAGTCAGGAATAAAGACGCAAGCTCGCGCGTTGAAACGCAAACAACCAAGGAAACCCGACTATGATTCGTAAGACCATTTTCATCGCCGCCCTCGCCGCCCTGACGCTTGGCACCGCTGCCTGCAACACGGTCAAAGGCGCAGGCGAAGACATCAAGTCGGTTGGCCGCGCGGGCGAGCGCGCAATCGATTAAACGCGCCTGTAAATCAGCATGATATTGTTGGCTGGCAAGGCATGGCGCGCGCTGCGGGTCATGCCGTGCTGGCTGGCGAGCCTGTCCAATTCTTCGGCCTGACGCAGCCCCCAACGCGGGTCGCGCGCCTTCAGGCTCGCGTCGAATTCGAGGTTGGAAGCGGCAGTTTCCACCCCCTGCTCAAGATATGGGCCGTAGAGAATCAGCGGCGCGCCAGTGCTGGACAAGATTTTATCAGCGCCCGCGAACAAGCCTAAGGTCGCCTTCCACGGGCTGATGTGGACCATGTTGATGCACACTATCGCATCAGCCGCAGCGACCGGCCAGCTTGCCGGTGCCGCCGCATCGAGCAATACCGGCGCGGCGAGGTTTCCGCCCGGATACTCTGCCCGGTACGCCGCTATCGACGCCAACGCCTCGGGCGAAGGATCGCTCGGCTGCCATTCCAGCGCCGGAAACGCATCGGCAAAGAACACCGCGTGTTCCCCCGTCCCTGCCGCAATTTCGAGCACTGTGCCGCTGGTTGGCAATTCGCGCGCCAGCACCTGGGCAATCGGCTCGCGGTTCCGCAAGGTGGCCGGTGCGTGTTGCTTGGCGTTCATGAAACTTGGCGCTCCTGCCCTTCCCAATAGGGCGCGCGCAGTTCGCGCCGCAGGATCTTGCCGCTGGCGTTACGCGGCATCAGCGGGATCACATCGACGCTCTTGGGCGCCTTGAACGCGGCGATCCGTTCGCGCGCCCATGCGATCACATCGGCGGCGTCCACTTCATGCCCCGGCTTGGCGACGACGCAGGCCTTGACCTCCTCGCCCCACTTGGCGCTCGGCACGCCGATCACCGCGACTTCGGCGATGGCGGGGTGGCCGTAAATCGCGCTTTCCACCTCGGCGGGATAGACGTTCTCGCCGCCAGAGATGATCATGTCCTTGATCCGGTCCTGGATATAAACGTAGCCATCCGCGTCCATCACGCCCGCGTCTCCGGTGTGGAGCCAGCCGTCAGGGTCGATGGTTTTGGCGGTCGCTTCGGGCAGGCGCCAGTAACCGGCGGTGTTGGAAGGCGAGCGAATGCAAACCTCTCCAATATCACCGCGCGGCACTTTGGTGTTGTCGGCGTTGCGCACTTCGATCTCAACCCCCGGACAGGCCTTGCCCGCTGATCGCATCCGTTGATTGCCTTCGAGCGAGTGATCGTCGGGCGGCAGGATCGAGATTGTGCCGCTGGTTTCGGTCATCCCGTAAGCTTGCAGGAACTTGGTGGTCGGCATCGTTCGCACCGCTTCTTTCAGCAATTCCAATGGCATCGGCGCGGCGCCATACATCAGGTATTTGAGGTTGCTGAAATTGGTGGTCGCGGCGCGCGGGTGCTGCACAACCATTTGCAGCGCGGCGGGCACGATGAACATGTGGGTCGCTCCTGCCTCAATCGCCTCAAGCACGCCGACGGGGGTGAATTCCGCCTGCACCAGACTGCGCACACCGTTGGCGACCGCGATATTCACCAGCCCCGTCCCGCCAATATGCGCGCAGGGCATGGCCACCAGCATGCAGTCAGCAGGCTCATAATACTGCCAATCCAGCCCCGCTTCGTTGCCCGCATTGCGCAGACCCAGCAGGTTATTGTTCGACAGCATCGCGCCCTTGGGATTGCCGGTCGTGCCTGAAGTATAAAGCTGCAAGACCGGGTCATGCGGGCCGGGAGGGGTGTAATCCGCCGGTTCAAACCCGGCAGCGGCGGTGCGCGCGGCCCCAGCCTCGATCACTTCGGAATTGGCGGCCAAGTCGGCGGCGACGGCGTGCGCGGTGTCCACAAAATCGGCATCGGCGAACACCAGCTTCGCCTCGGTATCGGAGAGGATATAGGCGATTTCGCGCGGGGCGAGCCGCCAGCCGATCGGCACCATAACCGCGCCCATCCGCGCCGCCGCGATATAGAGCAGGAAATAGGTATCGCGGTTCTTGCCCAGCCACGCGATCCGATCCCCCGGCGCAATATCGCGCGCCTGCAACAGCGCGATCAGCTGGCGGGTGAGGAGGTCAGCCTCGGCATAGGAGGTAATCCGCCCATCCTGATCGAACGCAGGGCCATCGGGGCGTTCCTTGGCCCAGAAATGCATGATCGCATCAAAGGTCTGGTGATCGTGATAGGCATTTTTCGCCATAGCCGTGCCCTCTCCCAAAAGCTGTTGGAGGCAAGGTTAGGCGAAGTTGGGCGAAACCGTCTAGCGAAACCGTCTAGCGGAATCGGCCCTGTTTGCGCGCGGCCGGTTCGCGCAAGGCGAGCCAGATCAGCAACCCTAGCGGCCCGGCCATGAAGGTCGTCAGCAGCACGGGTGCCTGAATGAAGCGCGACACGCCCTTGGCATCGCCATCGCGAGCGATCCAAAGTCCGACAAACAGGTCAAACGCGAGGTAATGCGTCCAGCCAATCGTCACCCCCGCATCGCTGGCAAAGATCGACCGCACCCCCGCAATCGTTGTGAAATCCACCCCGCCGCCCCCGCCAGAGGTGGGGATCAGCCCGGTCAGCAAACCGATGAGGCCGGTCGCGTAAATCAGGCACAGCAGGCCAACGCCGAGATACAGCACGCCCGACAGCAGCGCGGGCCAGCGCGGCAAAAAGATCAACCCCGCCCACGCGATCAACGCCAACAGGTTCACCATGCTGAACCATGCGTTCCAATCGATCACGCCGCTTCTCCCACTTCGCTCGCCCGGCGCCATTCGCGCGCGGCGCGGCGCATTGCTTCGTTATCGTGGGTAAAGCGCCCGCCCGCCCGGCGCAGCGCCAGACCCAACGCCGCCTCGGCCACCAGGCCTGCGTCAATCGAGCGAAACCGCTCCCACGAACCCGACAGCAGCGGATCGACCAGCGGCGCGGCGATGATGGCGGCGCGCTCGGCAAAGCGCAGGTCACCTTCGCGCGTACCGCGCAGCAGGCCGGGGTGGAGAATGTCGAGCCGTTTGAACCCCACTTTCGACAGCGCGTCCTCCGTCTCGCCCTTAACGCGCATATACAGCGTCTTCGAGCGCGCATCGGCCCCGGCTGCGCTGACCAGCACCATATTGGGCACGCCCGCCGAACGGGCCGCCTGCGCGGTCGCCAGCACCAGATCGTGATCGACTGCGCGGAAAGCTGCCTCGTCCCGCCCGGCTTTCTTCCATGTGGTGCCAAGTGCACAGATCAGCGCGCGCGGGCGCACCGCTTCGAACACTTCGGCCCACTTGTCCGGCTCAGCCACAAACATTTCCATCCGCGCGCCCGGCGGCAGGGCCGCTTCGCGCCGGGCGATGCCGACGATCCGCGCTTCGTCTCCAGCGCTGGCGATTTCGATCACCTTGCGGCCCACCATTCCCGTTGCGCCGACCAAGGCGATGCGCGCAGGCGCGCCCGCGTCAGACATTGATCAGCCCCACCGGCTGCGTGCCATCAATCGCGCCCAGCGCCTGCATGGCAAACCGGTCGCTCATCCCGGCGATGAAATCGGCGATTACGCGGCTGCGTTGGGGTTCATGCGCGGGCAAGCGCGCCTGCCAATCGGCGGGCATCAGCGTGGCATCGCGCGAAAGGGCCGCGAACAACCGGGCGACGACATCACGCGCCCGCTCCGCCGCCGCCACCTGTTCGGGGTGGTAATAGAGCCGTTCGTACATAAACGCCTTCAATCGCCGTTCCTGCGCCGCCATCGCGGGAGAAAACCCGGCGAGCTGCCGCCCTGCCGCGCGCACTTCGGCGACCGACCCTAGGCCCGCGACCTGCGCCGCCGTGTGGTCGATTACGTCTTTCACCATCAATCCGATCTGATAGCGTATCATCTCTCGCAGCAGACGCTCTCGCGCGGCGTGGGGAAAGCGTTTTTCGACCGTCCGCCACTGGTCTGCGAGGAAATCGAGCGTGAGCAGATCATCGAGGCTCAAGAACCCGGCCCGCAGCCCATCATCAATGTCGTGATTGTCGTAAGCAATATCGTCCGCCACCGCCGCGACCTGCGCTTCCAATGAAGGCCAGCTGCCGAGCATCAGCGGAAACGCAGCGTCCAGTTCCGCCAGCGCCCATCCCGGCGCGGTAACCGGGCCGTTGTGCTTGGCCAGCCCTTCGAGCAGATCCCAGGTCAGGTTCAGCCCATCATGCTGCGGATAGGGACATTCGATCCGCATCACCGTGCGCAGCGTTTGCGCATTGTGGCAGAACCCGCCGTGTGGCTCCATCGCGTCGGATAAAGCCGCCTCGCCGGCGTGGCCGAAGGGTGGGTGGCCCAGATCATGCGCTAGGCACAAAGCCTCGGTCAGATCCTCGTCCAGCCTCAGCGCGCGGGCGATCACGCGGCCAATCTGCGCGACTTCAAGGCTGTGGGTCAGGCGGGTGCGATAATGATCCCCGTCGGGCGCGATGAACACCTGCGTTTTGGATTTAAGGCGGCGAAAGCTCATCGAATGGATGATGCGATCACGGTCGCGCTGGAAATCGCTGCGCGGGCCGCGCTGCTCGCCAACCGCCGGGCCGGCCCACTCACGCCCTGCGTGGGAGTCAGGATCGGCGGCATAGGGGGCGCGGTGCATCACGGATAAGGCGACTAGGGCAGGCGGCGCCGCACCTCAACCGGAACAGGTTGGCAACCTGTCACAAAGGCGCGGATGAGTTGACCTGCAGGGAGAAAAATTATGGGGCCGCCCCCCGGTGATTGGGGGGAGGGGAACGGCCCCAAGGGCCTGTCGGTGCGACCCGAAGACCCGGATGATGCCGATTACGTTTCCGTGACAAAATCCGAGGCGGCGCCTAGCTGCGGGTATTAACCTTTGCAAACCTTCGCTCTGCGCAAAATGGTGCAATGCGATAAAGCGGCCCTCGCAACCGACCAACCGAGGATTAGTTCCCGGCTTCCTGTTCAAGAATCCAGTCTGCAGCCGCCTCGCAGTGGATTCGGGTCGAGTCGAACACCGGCAGGACGTTGGCATCAATGTCGACCACCAGATCCAATTCCGTGCAAGCGAGCACAATCGCGCCCGCGCCCTCCTGCGCCTTATTGGTGATGATGGTCTTGAGCGTGCGCTGCGCCTCGCGCGTGACCTTGCCGACCATCAGTTCATCATAGATAATCCGGTCAAGCTGCTCGACATATTTCATGTTGGGCGGCAGCAGGTCGATCCCGTGCGCGACCAGCCGTTTGCGGTAGAAACTTTCGGTCATCACGTTGCGCGTACCCAGCACTGCGGCACTGGTTGCCCCGGCGCGCTTCATCGCCATCCCGACATATTCGGCGATGTGGAGGATTGGGATATTCACGGATGCCGCGACATCATCATATAGGCGGTGCATCGAATTGGCGCCGATGATCAACGCCTCGGCCCCCGCCCCTTCCAGCCGCCGCGCGCTGTCGGTCAGCACGCTGGCCGCGCGCTGCCAGTCGCGTTCTTCGCGCAGGGCGTAAAGCTGGCAGAAATCGAGGCTTTCGATCAGCAGTGGTGCGCTTGCCATCGGGGCGGCGCGTTTCTGGACAATGCGATTGATCCGGTCGTAATAGGTCGCGGTCGAGACCCAGCTCATGCCGCCGATGATCCCGAGTTTGCGCAATGCCGCCCCATCCTTCGATTCTGTGTGCAATTGCGAAGGGGTGTAAGACGCAAGCCTTTGCTGCGTAAAGTGCTGCGGTGCGCCGCGCGGGAATTATTCGCCCGTCAGCGGCGGAGCGTGCTCCGCAAGCCACGGTTCGAGATCGGCGAGCGTTTGCCCCGCCGCCTCTTCCTGCGGCAAGTGGCCGATTTTCGGATAGGCTTTGAGGTCGGCGTTCGGCATCGTCTTGGCGAGCCACTGCCCGGCGGCGAGCGGGATCAGCCGATCCTCCTCCCCCCACAGGATCAATGTCGGCGCGGTGATGGCGGCAACCTCAGCCTCCGTCAGCGGTTCATAGGGGTAGCCAAAGCGTTTGAGCGTAGCGCGCCGGTTGCCGGGATAGCGCAGCAGCTCCCAATAACGGTCAATCGCCGCCTCGCTCGCCACCGATTTGACCGAGACGGTCTGTTCAAGGCTCTGCGCGATCAGACTGCGCGGGGTGATCTGTTCGACCAGCAGGTTGATCCCCGGCGTCTGCGCGATCGTGAAGCCAATATTGCCGCCGCCTGAGTCCTTGCGGTCTTTATCCTCGTTGGTTTCCAGCATCGGCCCGCCGCTCGCATCAACCAGCACAAGGCCCGCAACCCGGTCAGGATGCGCGACAGCAAAGGCCAGTGCGTGCTTGCCGCCCATCGAATTGCCGCCGATGATAAAGCGTTCCAGCCCCAGTGTGTCCGCCACCGCCAGCACATCGGCGACGTAATTATCGCGGCTGTAATCATGCTTGGGATCAGGGCCGGTCAGCCCGTGACCGACCTGATCGAAACGGATCACGCGATATCGGGTTTTAAGCGCAGCCGCCCACGGTTCCCAAGTCAGCAGATCTGCGTTCGATCCGTGCAGCAGCACAATCGCCGGTGCGTCCTTCGGCCCTTCATCGCGCAGGTGCACGGTCACCCCGCCGCCAATGTCGACGAATTGCGACGGCGGCCCGCCATACTTGGCGCGCATTTCCGCAGCGTCAGTATCCGGCGTGCGGAAAATCAGGAAAGCGATCGCCAGCACCGCAACCAGTGCCAGAAGCCCGCGCCAAAGCCATTTCATTCGGTTTTCATCTCCAAAATCCAGCGCCGCACCACGGCGACGCCTTCGCGATCAATGCTCGATTTGCCGAGTTCGGGCATGGCGATGCCGGGTTCGGCGCTGTCCATCCTGTAGAGCAGGATCGATTTGTCCGGCTGGCCCGGCAGCACCGAGAAATCGTGCCCGCCCGCGCCTCGCCCGGCCGCCACTGGGCGCTTCATGATGCCGAGCGCGTGCGAAGCATCCTGCTCCCAACGCAAGTCGAGGCCCGAATTGGACGCGCCGCCGCCGGGTTGGTGGCAATGCGCGCAGTTCACATCAAGATAGGCGCGGGCCAGCGGCGCGGCGGAATCGGTTGCGGTGCGGGCGGCCCATACTGGCAGCCTGCCCGCGCCATTGGGCACCCGGTCAAGCGCGCCTGTGCTCACCATCTGGCCCAACCAGTCGGCGGGCAGATTGCGTGCCTTCGGCCCAATCGGGATCACCTGCCCATCTTTGCTATGGCAGGACTTGCACTGGTTCTTGTTGGGGATGGCGTAGCTGATCGCCTCACCCGCCGGGGTGACGAGATCAATCCGCCCGCCTGCCAGCGCCAGCGTCGCCTCGGTCTGCTCGGCATTCCAGCGATAGGGCAGCGCCGTCCAGCCATCGGCACGGTGCAGCAGCACGCGGGTTTCGATCAGGCGGCGCGCGGCCCCTTCGCCGAACGCAAAGGTCTTGATGATCGCCGCGCCGACGGGGAATTGTAGCAAGCCCTCCCCGTCAGCGGTCAACTGCGTGCCTTCGGGCAAGTAGATAAAACGCAGCTTGTCCGCCCCGTCCGACCACAGCGGGGTGTTGAGCGCATAGGGATGGACGTTCGACGCTGGCTCATGCCCGCGGCCATCGGCAAAGAACCCGAACTCTGACAGCGTGCGCGGCATCCCCGCGCCTGCAACCACGGCATCATCGACGCGCGATTCCACGATCACTGTCGCGCGCGCGGCAATCGTACCCGTCAGCAGCGCGGCAGCGGCGGCCAGCAGGGCGAACCCGCGCCTCACTTCAGCCGCGCCTCCAGCTCTGCCGGAGCGCCAACATCGGGGAAGCCCCAGCTTTCCAATGGCACAAGGTCGAGCGGCGCGGGCTGCGCTTCGGCAAGGCTCTGGCCGGGCTTGCTGAGGTTCAGCGTCCAGCCCGTCACGCCCTCGCCAATCATCAGGCCATTGCCATCTTCAACCACACCGTCCCACATCACCGGGGGCAGCGCGCCGCCAAATGCCTCAAGCAGTTGTTCCTTGCCATCGATCTGCGGATCATCACCGCCGCGACCGAAGGTGTTGGGGCCGACGATCACGTTGCGGGCGTAAGGGTTGTAACGCGCGTCCTCGAAGGCTTGCGTATAGGCCACCACCATGACGTGTGCGGTCGGATTGTTTTCGAAGATATTGTCTTCGATCAGCACGCCATCATTGGCCATCACCAGAATGCCGGTGCCGCGCCGCACGCCTGCCACGATATTGCCCGGCGGGGCAAAATTAGGCGTGTCATTATCGATCACCAGATTGCGCCGCAGGATCACGTTGCCGCCGTTCATCACTGGCAGGCCCGGTAGATCGAACACCAGCAAGCCGCCGGTGTTGCGGGTGGCGATGTTGTTTTCGACCAGCGCGTTGCGGCTGTTTTCGATTTCGATGCCCGCCACGTTGGCCTCGACGATGTTATTGCGCACCGTAATGTCGCGGCTCTGGCCGACATAGATGCCCGCGTCAGACGCGCCGGATACCTTGGAGCCGGTCACCAGCACCCCGGTGCTTTCGACCGGATAGATCCCGTAAGCCCCATTTGTGGCCAGCGGCCCGCCGGTCCACGTAACGCGGATGCGGCTGTAGACGATGTTATCCGCGCCCTTGGACTTGATCCCGTCGCCCTTGGGGTTTTCCAATGCGAAATCGCGCAAGGTGACATTGTCCGAGGTGACCAGCAGCCCCTCGCCCGCGCCTTGTTGCGTGGTGAAATCGAGCACGGTTTCATCCATCCCCGCGCCGCGCACGGTCACCCCGTCAACATCAAGGCTGAGCCCGTCGGTCAGGGTGAAGCGTCCCGCGCCCAGTTCGATCACGTCGCCCGGCGCGGCAAGGATCAGCGCCTCTTGCAAGCGTTGGGCCGCGCCCTCACCCGGTTCAACGCGGTGCGTTTCGGCGGCGAGCGGCGCGGCAGATGCCAGCAGGGCAGCGGCCAGGATCAATCGTTTCATGAAGTTCTCCCTCTCCGCTGTGCAGTGTGGCGCAAGGGGGGCGAGAAAAGCAAGCGGCGCTTCAGCCGATCCCCAAGGCGCATAGCCCGGCGCTAGTAGTGAGCACGGCGACTGCTTCGCCATCGCCGACGCGGCGCAGGCGTTTGACGAGTTCGCCAAGCCCCCCGGCGCTTTCCGGCTCGCCCGCTTCGGGCGCCATGCCTTGGCGCAATTTCCACAGCTGCAACACAGTCAGGCGTTCAACCATGCGGGTCGCCATGCAGCTCGCGCGTTCTTCGCCAAGGCCCGATTGTACCAGCGCGCCCGCCACCTGCCGTTCGAATAGCGGGTTGGCGAGGCCGGTGTACACCGCCCCGCCCGCCAACAACAGCAACACCAGAAACCCGATAAATAGCCTACGCATCAGTCGAGTGCTTTGACGATTTCCTCGACCATCTTCTTGGCATCGGCCAGCAGCATGACGGTCTGGTTCATGTAGAATACGTCGTTATCGACCCCGGCATAGCCGACGCCCCCCATCGAACGCTTGATGAAGAACACCTGCTTGGCTTTTTCGACGTCGAACACCGGCATCCCGTAGATGGGCGATGATTTGTCGGTCTTGGCCGCGGGGTTCACCACGTCGTTCGCGCCAATGATGAAGGCGACATCGGCCTGCGCGAAATCGGAGTTGATGTCTTCGAGTTCGTACACATCATCATACGGCACGCTGGCTTCGGCCAGCAGCACGTTCATGTGCCCCGGCATCCGGCCTGCAACGGGGTGGATGGCATATTTCACCTCGACGCCCTTTTCGCGGAGCTTGTCGCCCATCTCGCGCAGCGCGTGCTGGGCCTGCGCCACCGCCATGCCGTAACCGGGGATGATGATGACCTTTTCGGCCTGTTCGAGCATGTAGGCCGCATCTTCGGCGCTGCCCTGCTTGTAGGGCCGCTGTTCGCGCGCGCCGCCAGCGCCGCCCGCTTCGGGGGCTGCGCCAAACCCGCCCGCGATCACCGAAATGAAGCTGCGGTTCATCGCGCGGCACATGATGTAGCTGAGGATCGCGCCCGAGCTTCCGACCAGCGCGCCGGTGATGATCATCGCCGAATTGCCGAGCGTAAAGCCCATCGCCGCTGCCGCCCAGCCGGAATAGCTGTTCAGCATCGACACCACCACCGGCATATCCGCCCCGCCAATCGGGATGATCAGCAGGAAGCCGATGGCAAAAGCGAGTGCCGCGATCGCAAGGATCATCCAGCCCTCACCCGCGCCGCCCTGGGGCGAGACGGTGTAAAGCCCGATCAACGCAATGATCGCCACCAGCGTGCCAAGGTTGATCACATGCCGCCCCGGGAGCATGATCGGCGAACCGCCCATCCGGCCCGACAGCTTCAAGAACGCGATGATCGAGCCTGAGAAGGTGATCGCCCCGATGGCAATGCCAAGACCTAGTTCCACCCGGCTGACGGCGAGGATCTGGTCAAGGCTATCGGTAATCCCGAACGCCGCCGGATTGAGCCACGCAGCAAAGCCCACCACCACGGCGGCAAGACCGACGAGGCTGTGGAAGCCCGCCACCAGTTCCGGCATCGCGGTCATCGCAATACGCCGCGCGACAGTCACGCCGATCAGCGCGCCGATGAAAATCGCAATTCCGATCTCGGCGATGTTGGCGAGGTTGTGGGTGACCAGCGTCGTCACCACCGCCAGCGCCATGCCGATCATGCCATTGCGGTTGCCCGCCTGACTGGTCGCCGGGCTGGAAAGCCCGCGCAGCGCGAGGATGAAGAACACGCCCGCGGCGAGGTAGGCGAGCATCGCCCAAGCAGGCGTTGCACCTTCGCCGGACGCCCCGGCTGCAAGAAGTGAGAAGTCCATCACTTACTTCTCCTTCTTCTTGTACATTGCGAGCATGCGCTGCGTCACGGCGAACCCGCCAAAGATGTTGATGCTGGCGAGCACCACCCCGAACAGGCCGAGATATTTGGCCACCGGGCTCTGCGCCTCAGCCGCGGCGATCAGCGCGCCGACGATGATCACCGACGAAATCGCATTGGTCACCGCCATCAGCGGGGTGTGCAGCGCCGGGGTCACCGACCAGACGACGTAATAGCCCACAAAACAGGCCAGCACGAAGATCGAAAGGATCGCAATAAAGTCCATGTCCGCCCCTATTTTCCCGCCGAAAGATGTTCGGTCAGCAAGGTGACCAGCCCGGGCACATCGGCCCCGCGGCTGAGATTGAAGGCAATTGGTTCGCTGCCCGAAACAGTCAGCGTCAGTTCGGTATCAAGGTCGAAATGCCCGGCACTTTCCAACGCAAAGGTCGTGATCGCGCGGTAGGGGATCGACACGTAACGCCGCTTCGTCCCGGTCAGACCCTGAATGTCGACCGTCATGATCCGCCGATCAGTGAACAGGATCGAATCCCGCACCAGTTTGAACGCGAACCGCACCTGCTCGCCCCGCGCCAATGCATAGGCGAGGTCTTCGGCGGCGTCTGCCGCATCCCAGACAGTGGCGTTGATCAGGCCCATTGGCTTAACCAAGCAACCGCTCGTTAACGACCTTGCCGCCTTGCGTCAGGCGGATCGCATTGCCGATTTCCTCGTCGAGCACGGGACGCCCAGCTTCCTTGTCCCAGAAGGCGCTGAGGAAATTGTAATGGTTGCGAGCGAACAATGCCGAGGCATCGGCAGGCAGGTGCGCAGGCGTGTTGGAAAAGCCAATGATATTGACCCCGTGGCGAACCACGACCTGATCCGGCACCGATCCTTCGACATTCCCGCCCTGCGCCACCGCAAGGTCGAAAATCACGCTGCCGGGCTTCATCGTCGCAATCTGCGCGTCGGTGATCAGGCGCGGCGCAGCGCGTCCCGGGATCAACGCGGTGGTGATCACGATGTCCTGCTTGGCGATGTGGCTGGACACCAGCTCGGCCTGCGCCTTCTGGTATTCCTCGCTCATTTCGGTGGCATAGCCGCCCGAACCTTCGCCTTCGATGCCCGCGACATTCTCGACGAAGATCGGCTTTGCGCCCAGCGACTGGATCTGTTCCTTGGTCGCCGAACGCACATCGGTCGCCGAAACCTGCGCGCCCAATCGGCGTGCGGTGGCAATCGCCTGAAGCCCGGCGACGCCCACACCCATGATGAACGCGCGTGCGGCCTGCACCGTGCCGGCTGCGGTCATCATCATCGGGAAGGCGCGGCCATAGACGTCCGCTGCCGCCAGCACTGCCTTGTATCCGGCCAGGTTCGATTGCGAGGACAGCACGTCCATCGATTGCGCGCGCGTGATGCGCGGCATGAATTCCATGCTCAACGCTTCAAAACCCGCCGCCGCATAGGCATCCACCAGCGGGCGATTGGCGAAGGGATCGAACAACGCGGCGACCCATGCGCCGGGCTTTGCACCTTTCAGCAACGCCACATCAGGCGCCTGAATGCCCAGCACGATATCGGCATCCTTCACCGTCGCAGCGGCATCGCCAAGGCTGGCGCCCATTTCGGCGTAGGCTTCATCGGTAACCGAAGCGTGCCCCCCGGCCCCCGCCTCAACCGCGACAGCAACGCCCAGCGCCGCAAATTTCTTGACCGTTTCCGGCGAGGCAGCAACCCGTGTTTCACCGGGCGCGCGTTCTTTCAGGATGGCGATTTTCACGTATCAGCGCGCCTTATTCGGCGATCAGCATGACGACGATCAGCACGATCACCGCGATCACCGGAACGGCCCATTTCAGCGTGGCCATGAACCCGCCATAGGTTGCCGTGGCCTTATCCATATCGTGAACTGTCATGATCTTTGTTTCCCCTTGGGCTGTCCAACCCACAGATGCGCGATTGGTTGCCGAAAAAACATGCCTGCAAGCAGGCCCTGCCGCATCCCGTATCGAAGCCAGCGCGCTATCTCAAGTCACCTTTAGTGAGAGGCGTTGGTAACGTGGCCCGGCAGCGCGGTTCGCCGGGGCTCTGCCAACCCGTGGCCAGCGCATAACAGCCTTAATCCCGTTTTTACCTCCCCGCCCTATGCACAGGAGATTGTATCAGCCCGGGACAGTCTTCCGGGCCGTGGGAAAGCGAGCGGCAAGACTGATGGCAGATATTGATTGCCAACCCGATGTGCAGGCCGAAGCGCACGCCGATGCGCGAATCGTGATGCTTATCGATGATGAGCCTGCACAGTCGCGCCTGATCACCGCCATCGCCGCGCGCGATGGCTGGCGCACGATCATTGCCCCCGATGCCGAAACCGCCGTCGCCATGCTCGGCACGCGCGAGGGGATGCAGCTTTCCGCGATCCTGCTCGATCAATGGGTGCCAGGCGATGACGCCTGCACGCTGATTGCGGAGCTGAAATCACGCCGCCCCGCCCTGCCGATTCTGATGCTGACCACCAGCGCATCACCGCTGCTGGCGGTGGAAGCGATGCGCGCCGGTGCAAGCGATTATCTGGTCAAGCCGGTGTCCCCCGACCGACTTATGGAGGCGCTACGCAGCGTCACCACGCGCGAATCCCCGCGCGACGAATTGGCGCCGCTGACCGAAAAAATGTCCGCCAGCCTCGATTTCGATGCGATGATCGGCACCGCACCGCAATTCCGCACGGCTTTGGCGCAGGCGGCCAAGGCAGCGCGCGGGCACGGCCATGTGCTGATCGAAGGCGAGACCGGCACCGGCAAAGAAATGCTGATGCGTGCGATGCACGCCGCCAGCCCACGCGCCAAAGACCCGCTGCGGATCATCAACCTCACCAGCATTCCGCCCGGATCGATCGAATCGGTATTATTCGGGCACGAACCCGGCTCCTTCCCCGGCGCATTCGACCGTCAGATCGGCGCGTTCCAGCATTGCGACGGCGGCACATTGGTGCTCGATGAGGTCGACCGGCTGACCCCGGCGCTGCAACAACGCCTGTGCGAAGCGCTGACCAGCGGGATCATCCGCCCGGTGGGGGCCAGCTATGGCTTCCGTGTTGATGTGCGGTTGTTGGTGACCAGCAATATCGGGCTCGACCGGATGGTGGAGGCCGGGCAGTTCGATGCCAGCTTGGCCGCGAAACTGGGCAGCACCCGGATCGTGCTGCCGCCGCTGCGTGATCGCACCGGCGATATCCCGGCGCTGACCCGCCATTTCCTCGCCCGCATTGGCGAACAGCCGGGGCTCAACCACCTTTCGGTGTCCGACAGTGCGCTGGCGCTGCTGGCCGCCTATGACTGGCCGGGCAATGTCCGCCAGCTGCAATCAGTGTTGTTCCGCGCGGCGGTCTATTGCGAAAGCAATTCGCTCGAAGCCGAAAGCTTCCCGCAATTGTCCGAAATGCTGGGCGAACAGGGCAGCGTCACCATCGCCAGCGCGCACGAAGGGGTGGGCATCATGCTCTACACGCCGGATGGCAACCTGCGGCCCTTGGAGGATATCGAGGCTGACGTGATCCGCCTCGCCATCGGCCATTACCGCGGCCGCATGACCGAAGTCGCGCGGCGGCTCGGGATCGGGCGCTCGACATTGTATCGTAAGCTCAGCGATCTCGGGATCGACAACGCCGCTTGATGATCGGGCCAGTTGGGATTAGCCCGACCGGCATGACACATTCGCAAGATTTCGCTGGGCGCTCTGCGCTCGTCACCGGCGCAGCATCGGGGATCGGTGCGGCGGCGGCCAAGGCTTTGGCAGCGCGCGGCGCGGCGCGGCTGTTTCTGGTCGATATTGATGGCGCGGGGCTCGATGCGCTTGATCTACCGGGTGAGGTTCACCGCATTGTCGGCAGTGTCGCCGATGAGGCGCTTTGGGCCGATCTAGACCCCCGCTTGACCGGGCTAGACCATGCCTTGGTCAATGCAGGGATCGGTTCGGGCGGCCCGATTGCCACGATTTCGATGGCCGAATGGCGCCGGGTGATGGCGGTCAATCTGGACGGCGCATTCCTGACTTTGGCGAGTTCATTGCGGGCAATGGCCAGCACCGGAGGCAGCGTGGTGGTGGTCGCCTCGGTCACCGGGATCAAGCCGGTCGCGGGCATCGGCCCCTACGGCGTGTCCAAGGCTGCGGTCGCCCATATGGCCCGCATTGCGGCAGTTGAAAACGCCGGAAAAGGCATACGAGTCAATGCGATAGCCCCCGGCGGCGTCGACACCGCGATCTGGGAAGGCGGCGAGGATTTTCAGCGATCCGTCGCCGCAATCGGGCGCGAAGCGACGCTGAAAGCGATGGCGAAAACCACCCCCTTGGGCCGCTTCGCCACCTCCGAGGAAATGGCCGACAGCATCCTCTATCTGCTGAGCGATGCCGCCGCCAACATCACCGGGCATGTGATGGTATCGGACGGCGGCTACACGCTCTGACGTGTCAATGTTTCACGTGAAACATTTGCAGAACATCACCACTTGAATGTCTGCGCGGCCAGCATGCCGGAGTCATTGCCCTTAAGCGTCATGGTCAACGCCTTGGCCTTCCAGTCAATGTCGATCAGGCCGTAATTCTCGATCCCGAAAAACGGCGTGGTGCGGCTCGCATCAGGTTCCCGCGCGGTATTTTTCTCGACATCGCCGAACGACAGATTGAGCGAGGAACTGGTCAGCTCCCACATCGTCTCGCCTGCCTCTTCGGTCTTGTAGACCCCGGCAGAATGGCGATCGCCGCTCAGGATCACCAGCCCGCTATCCTCCCGCGCCGCCAGCATATTCAGCAGCTTGGCGCGTTCGGCGGGGAAGTTGGTCCAGCCTTCATACTGGTGCGCCTGAGTGATCACCTGGGTCGATGACACGAGAATGCGCACGTCGGCAGGCTTGGCCAGCTCATCCTCCAGCCATGCCCATTGTTCTGCACCCAGCACAGTCTTGGTCGCGCTATCATCGGGCAGGTAGCCACCCAGCGGCGGGCGATCTTTCGACCATTCCATCCGCTTCAAATCCGACCGGAAAAACCGCGCATCGAGCATGATCACCTGCACCCGCTTGCCTTCCGGCCCGGAGATGGTGCTGTCGTACACCCCGGGGCGGGCGCGCACGGCGTCGGACGATCCCCAGAACGTCTCAAACAATTCCTCGCCCCAGCGCCGCATCGGGAAGCTGCCGCCTGCATCATTGAGGCCGAAATCATGGTCGTCCCACGTGGCCATCATCGGGTATTTGGCGCGGAAACCGCTGAATTCACTATGCGATGCTTGCAGGGCGTAGGCCTTGCGCAAGCTTTCCAGCCCGGCATCGGCATCCCAGCCATTATCGCCGTAAACATTGTCACCGATCATCAAAAACAGCTGCGGATTGGCCGACGCAATCTGTGCCCACATATGCTGCGGCGCGGATTGGTGGTTGCAGCTGCCAAAGGCGATGCGGGTCAGCGTGGTGGCAGGCGCCAGCGCGGGGGTCGGCCCGGCGACCGGCATCGCAACTTTCTTACGCAATTCAGCATAATAGGGCGCGAGCAATTGGTCGGGCGTCAGGTTGACCGAAACCGGCACGCCCGGCTCACTCGCATGATTATCGGCCAGCAACGGCGCAGCAGAAAGGCTCGCGGCGGCGAGAATGGTGGCGGTGAGCAGCGACTGGCGCATGGGAAACTCCTTGGGGGATTCGCAGAATGGACGGCCTTCTGACCGCGCTCCATGACACAGGTGCGACGGCGACGAAAGAACCGCTCAGAGCGGGGCGAGCTGGCTGAAGTCAGTCAATCCGGCATCGCGCAGGCCGCGCCACACATTGCGCGCCTGCACCGTATCGGCCACATCATGCACACGCAGCAGGTGAACGCCCGCGTCCATCCCCTTGACCGCCAAGGCAATCGACCCGGCGAGGCGCTGATCGGCAGGTTCCTCGGCCGACAATGCGCCCACCATCCGCTTGCGGCTGGCCCCCAGCAGGATCGGACTGCCAAGCGCGTGGAACAGCGGCAAGGCATTGATCAGCGCAAGATTCTCGGCGAGCGACTTACCAAAGCCGATGCCGGGATCAAGAATGATGCGATCTTCGGACACCCCCGCCGCAATGGCGCGGGCGCGAGCTGCCTTGAGGAAGTCGAACACCTCGGAAACCACATCATCATATTGCGCGCCCGCGTGCAGATCCTCGCCCGCGCCGGGGGCGTGCATCAGCACCACCGGGCAACCGCGGGCCGCGACAAGTTCGATCGAGCGCGGGTCATAACGCAGCGCCGATACATCATTCGCCATGTGCGCGCCGGCCGTGAGCGCCGCATCGATCACGCCAGCACGCCGCGTATCGACGCTGATCGCAGCGCCCATCGTGGCACAATATTCGACCGCGGGAACGACGCGGCGGATTTCCTCATCCTCAAACGTCGCGGCCGCGCCGGGGCGGGTGCTTTCCCCGCCGATGTCGACAATCGCCGCGCCTGCCTCCAGCATGGCAGCGGCATGGGCGCGTCCGGCAGTGGCGTCGTCATGCTGCCCGCCGTCGGAGAAACTGTCGGGCGTGACGTTGAGGATGCCCATGATCTGCGGCTGATCGAGCCGGATCGTCCGCGCGCCGAGTTGCAGCGGAGGGCGGGTTTTCTTGAGGTTTGACCACTGTGCCGCGGCATCCTGCGTCACCGTATCGGGCAGGCGGTTAAGCGCCGCCTCCATGCCGGACGCAGTACAGACGATCCGATCCGCCACCGCGCCATCCCGGCGCAACACCACGGCAAATTCGCGCGCATAGGCCATGCTGCCGCCCAGCCGCACCGCATCGCCCTCCACCGCCTGCGGGCCGGAGACGAGGGTCAGCGGGTGGAGATAGACGGCCTCCGCCATGCGCCAGATCAGTCCTCGGCAGCGAGTAGGTAGAGCTGCCGAGCAGCGTCAATCGGCTGCACATCTGCGCCTGTTTCGTAATGCCAGAACGCCCAACCATTGCAGCTTGGCGCGCCTTGCAATTCTTTGCCCAGCCCGTGGATCGAACCCGTTTTGCCATCGCATTCCAGCGATCCATCGGTGCGCACCGTGGCGATCCAGCGGCGTTTCTTGTCGAACACCTGCGTACCCGGCGGGATCAAGCCGCCTTCGACCACCGCGCCAAACGCCACCTTGGGCGCGCTGCGCGCACTCTGCATCGTGGTGAGCGCGCTTTCATCGAGGGGGAGTTCCTTGGCGATGCGTTTCATCGCCACATCGCGGTAGAAATCCTCACGCTCGCAACCAATCCATTCGCGGCCCAAACGCTTGGCCACCGCACCGGTGGTGCCGGTGCCGAAGAACGGATCGAGCACCACATCGCCCTTCTCGGTTGTCGCCAGCAGCACGCGATAGAGCAGCGCCTCGGGCTTTTGCGTGGGGTGGGCTTTTTTGCCGTTTTCCTTGAGCCGTTCGCCGCCTGAGCAAATCGGCATCACCCAATCTGACCGCATCTGAAGTTCATCATTCAGGGTCTTCATGGCGCGGTAATTGAAATGATAACGCGACTTTTCGCCCATGCTCGCCCAGATCAGGGTTTCATGCGCGTTGGTGAAGCGGGTGCCGCGGAAATTGGGCATCGGGTTGGTCTTGCGCCAGACGATATCGTTGAGGATCCAGAACCCCAGATCCTGCAAGATGCTGCCGACGCGGAAGATGTTGTGATAGCTGCCGATCACCCACAACCCGCCGTCGGGCTTCAAAACGCGGCGCGCCTCGGTGAGCCATTCGCGGGTGAATTTGTCATAGGCTGCCATGCTGTCGAACTGATCCCAATGATCGGTCACGGCGTCGACATGGCTGCCATCGGGCCGATTCAGATCGCCGCCCAATTGCAGGTTATAGGGCGGGTCGGCGAAGACCAGATCGACAGATGCCGTGGGCAGCGAACGCATCGCCTCAATGCAATCGCCCGGAAGGATACGACCGAGAGGGAGATCGAGTGCGGGCGCAATTTTCGGCGCTTTTACAGCGCTTTTGAACTGCAACTTCGTCTTTTCTATCACACTCACCGGATTGGCCCCGCCTGTTCTGCTTGCAACTTATCCACAGGCATGAGTCTTTGAGGAGTCCGCGTCAAGCGCCTAATTTTGCGCCGATTATGGTTAACAGGTGGTAAATCCCCCAACCCAATGGCGGAACGAAGCAAGACCGGCACAAGATGTTGAGTCCGCCCCTGCCGACGGGACTCGATATGCAGCGGTGTGGCGCGCAGGACTCACCCCGCGCCACATCGACGCTGCAAATTTCCGATCAGAGCAATGTCAGCTGCGACACCGGAGCAAAGCTGCGGCGGTGGAGCGATGTCGCGCCGTGCACCCGCAGCGCCTCCATGTGTTCAGCCGTGCCATAGCCCTTGTTACGCTCCCACCCGTAGTGCGGATGCGTGGCAGCGGCTTCGACCATCAACCGGTCGCGCCATTCCTTGGCGATGATCGAGGCGGCAGAGATAGCCGGTTCGATCCCGTCCCCGCCAACGATGGCGCGGGCGGGCCAGCGCCATTCGGTGCAGCGCCCAGCTGGGGTCATATTGCCATCAATCAGCACCTCACGCGGTTCGTGGCCGAGAGCGCCCGTCAAGCTCGCCACCGCGCGGGTCATCGCCAGCATTGTCGCCATGAAGATGTTGACCCGGTCGATCTCATCAGGCTCAACCACTGCCACCGCCCAGCCGCAACTGCCCCGGATCGCGGTTTCAAGCTTTGCGCGGCGCGCAGGCGAAAGCCGCTTGGAATCGTCGAGCCCGGTGGGTATCGATACCCCAAGCACAACAGCCGCGGCCACCACTGGCCCGGCCAGCGGCCCCCGCCCGGCCTCGTCAACCCCGATGACAAGGCCGTCGCTTGCAACCGTAAAACCCGGAGTGACCCCCAACATGTTCCATTCTTTCCGCCTGATCGCCGCGTTGTCACTGCCCGCCATGCTGCTGGCAAGCTGCACGAAAGCCGAAACCGGGGAAACCGCTGCGGTGCAAGTCGATGGAACGCCATATGTGGTTAGCGAAGCGGCGACCTTCGAGGAGCCGTGGGCCATGGCTTTTGCGCCCGGCACCGCGATGCTGTTCGTGACCGAAAAAGCGGGCACGGTGAAGGTGTTCGACACCGAAACGGGGATCACCAGAACGGTCGCTGGTGCGCCTGAAGTTGCCTATGCTGGCCAAGGCGGGCTCGGCGATATCGCTTTCCTTCCGGCCGAGGCTGCCGCCTCGCTGGGCCGCCGTACGATCTACCTCAGCTGGGCGGAATTCGGTGAGGCCGACACCAGCGGCGCGGTCGTGGGCAAGGGAACACTGGTCTGTGCAACGGTCGAAAGCTGCGCGATCGAAGGCCTCAAGGTGATCTGGCGCCAGACGCCAAAGGTCACCGGGCGCGGACATTATTCGCACCGCATCGCTATCTCGCCCGATGGCAAGCACCTGTTTATCGCCAGCGGTGACCGGCAGAAGATGCAGCCGGCGCAGGACACCACCAACACGCTCGGCACTATCGTGCGGCTTAATCTCGACGGGACTCCGGCAGCGGGCAATCCCTTGGCTGCCAAGGGCGAAGAGACGGCGCAAATCTGGTCGTGGGGCCACCGCAACATTCTCGGGCTGGATTGGGACGCGAAGGGCCGCCTGTGGGAGGTCGAGCATGGCCCGGCGGGCGGGGATGAGCTCAACCTCGTTCAGCCCGGTGCCAATTATGGCTGGCCGATCCGTTCGAACGGCGAACATTATAATGGCGACCCGATCCCCGATCACGCAGCCGATGATGGCTTTGCCCAGCCCGCACTGAGCTGGAACCCGGTGATCGCTCCGGGCGATATGCTGATCTACACCGGCACCATGTTCAAAGCCTGGCAGGGCCATGCTTTGATGGCGGGCCTCGGTTCGCAGGCCATCGTCGATGTCGCATTCGAAGGCGAGACCGCTCGAGAAGTCACCCGCCATGAATTCGACCGCCGTCTTCGTTCGCTTGCTCAAGGCCCGGACGGCGCGGTGTGGGTGGCCGAAGACGGCAAGGACGCGCGATTGCTGAAACTCACCGCCAAATGAGCCACGCTGCCACTGCGACCCTGATCCCGCTTGAAGCGGTCGACCCTGGCATGATCGAGGCGGTGCTCGACCGGGCATTCGGGGCCGACCGGCACGCCCGCACCGCCTACCGGATCCGCGAAGGGATGGACTGGCTGCCCGGCCTCAGCCTGGCCGCGCTGGACGATCACGATATGCTGGTGGGCACAATCCAGTGCTGGCCGATCGCGCTCCAGACCAAACAGGGGCAAGTGCCGCTGGTGATGGTCGGCCCGGTTGCCGTAGTGCCCGAACGGCAGGGCGAAGGTTTCGGTGTGGGTTTGATGAGCGCGATGATTGCCGAAGACGCACGGCTTGCTGCCAGTGGTGGCCGCGCGCTTCCACAAGTGCTGATCGGGGACGCAGACTATTACGGCCGCTGGGGCTTTTCCGCCGCGCTGACGGGCGGGTGGCGCTGCCCCGGGCCTTTCGAGCAGCACCGACTGCTGGCGCGCGGCACGGCGTTGGCGGCGATGCCTGCTGTAGGTATGCTTGGGCCGTGGGAGGGGTAACCCCTTCACCTTCGCCCCTTCATCTGCCATCCCGCAAACCATGCCCTATGAACCGCCCCCTTACCTCGCCAGCCTGACGCTCGCCGAAATCGCCGAGCTGGTGGCGCAGCGCAAATTGCCCCCGGTCGAAGGCTGGGCGCCGCAGGTTTCAGGCGATAGCAACATGCGCATTGCCGCTGATGGCACGTGGTATCACGAGGGCGGCGTGATCCGGCGCGAGGCGATGGTGCGCGCCTTTGCCGGCCTGCTGAAACGCGATGACAGCGGCCAGCATTGGCTCGTCACCCCGTTTGAAAAACTCACCATCGAAGTCGAGGACGCGGCCTTCATTGCGGTCGATTGCGTGCGCGCCGACGACGCGTTGGCGTTCCGGCTCAATACCGACGACATCGTGATCGCCGGGCCGGATCATCCTTTGCGCGCGGTGGGCGATGGCGAGACTCCGGCGCTCTATCTTGCCGTGCGGCGCGGGTGCGAGGCGCGGCTGAACCGATCAACCTATGCGCAGCTCGCCGAGATTGCGCTGGCCGAAGGGGCGGAGGCGAATGGCTGGCAGGTCAGCAGCAAGGGCGCGTCCTTCGGGCTGCTGCCATGACACGAGCCCCCAGCATCCACGACCCCCTCGCCCGCGCCTTTGCCGAGGGGCACCGCGTGGCTATCCCCGATCTGATGAGCGATGCATCCTTCGCCATTGACGGTCGCGCCACCCCGGCTGCGGTGTTGATCGCGGTGACCGATGTGGCACATGATCCGCAGGTCATCCTGACTCAGCGCCCGCGCGCGATGCGCGATCATCCCGGCCAGGTTGCCTTTCCCGGCGGCAAGATCGATCCGGGTGAGGACGCCATCACCGCCGCTCTGCGAGAGGCTGAGGAGGAACTCGCCCTGCCGCGCGATGCCGTGCGGGTGATCGGCGCCACCGATACCTACCACACTGGCACCGGCTTCATCATAACCCCGGTGCTGGGCGTAGTGCCGCCGGGCCTCACCCTTTCCCCCAACCCAACCGAGGTTGAAGCGTGGTTCGAAGCGCCGCTCGCTATGTTGCTAGATCCGACCAGCTGGACGACGAACGAAGTGTTCTGGCGCGGAGCGAACCGGCGCTATCTTGAACTGGAGTGGCAGGGGTTCCGCATCTGGGGCGTCACTGCCGCGATCATCGCCAATCTGTCGCGGCGGATCGCGCTGGAGGGCTTACGCGATGCTGCTTGATCTGGCCGATGCCGATTGGCCGCGCCGCGCCGGTCTGGCCGCGCTGACGGCTGCTTTGGGCGCGGACAACATTCGATGGGTGGGCGGCGCGGTGCGTGACAGCTTGCTGGGCATGGACGTGCACGATGTCGATTGTGCCACGCTGCTGATGCCCGCCGAAGTGGTCGAACGTTGCGCCCGCGTTGGCATCCGCACCGTCCCCACCGGGATCGAGCACGGCACTGTCACCGCGATCCTCAAGGATGGCCCGGTCGAAGTCACCACCCTGCGGCGTGATGTCGCCACCGATGGCAGGCGCGCGACCATCGCCTTTGCGAGCGACTGGCCCGAGGATGCTGCCCGGCGGGATTTCACGATCAATGCGCTCTATGCCCATCCCGAAACGCTGGTGATTGCCGACTATTTCGGTGGCCTGGATGATCTGGCCGCGCGCCGCGTGCGGTTCATCGGCGACCCCCGCGCTCGGATTGCCGAGGATCACCTGCGGATCCTGCGCTATTACCGCTTTCAGGCGCGGTTCGGCGCGGCGCTTGACGATGTGGCGGAGGAAGCCTGCGCTGAATTGGCGCACACGCTCAAAGGCCTCAGCCGCGAACGGATCGCCGCCGAATTGCTGGCGCTGCTTGCCCTGCCCGATCCGCACGCGACGGTGGAGCGGATGCGGAGCAAGGGCGTGCTCGGCGTAATCCTGCCAGAGGCTTGCCCGGCGCATTTGGCCGCGCTCTCCCGGTTGATTGCGGCGGAAGCAGCACAAGGCTTCGCCCCCGATCCAGTGCGGCGGCTGGCAGCATTATTGCCTCCCTCACCCGATGTCGCTGAGACTGTGGCGGCGCGGTTGCGGCTATCCAAGGCTCAGCGCAATCGATTGGTCAGCGCGGCGGAACGCACCGCGGCTGATGCCGACGATCCGCACACGCTCGCCTACCGCCTCACCCCGCCGCTCGCGATCGACCGCTTGCTGTTGCTGGGGAACGACGCCCGTATTATCGCCGATTGGGCCGTGCCCGTATTCCCCTTGAAAGGCGGCGCGATTGTTGCCCGTGGGATCACCGCTGGCCCAGCAGTGGCGCGGCTGCTTCAGACGATTGAGGCCCGCTGGGTGGCAGAAGGCTTCCCCAATGCCGCCCGGATCGAGGCGTTGCTGGCCGAGGAACTGGCAAAAATCATTCCCTGAGCGCCCAAGCGGGGTGAACCGGGCCTTGGGGCCGATGGGCTGCACGTGATGCGGTTGTCACCTGCGTCTGGCGCGGGCTAGCTTGATCCTGCGGGTTCGAGTGCATCCGATTGTTCTGCGCTCAACTCTATCCGGGCCTCACCCTCTGGACCAAGTTTACGGCTTATCAAGGCCGCCTAAACCCGCAAACCCCCGGTGATCTGGCCGTCCCCACGGCAAGATCGTAATTTTGTGTAACAAGGGAGAAATCGATGAGAACCCTTAAGCTGGCGCTTCTTGCCACCGTGATTGCCGCAACCCCTATGGCCGCATTCGCGCAAGACGTGGGCGCAACCATTTTCGGCAATGATGGCAACCCTATCGGCACTGTCGAACAGGCGGATGATAAAATCGTGGTGATCGACACTGGCAAGCACAAAGCCCCAGTTGGCGCCAACATGATCTACCAGAGCGAGGCAGGCCCCAGCCTCAACACCACCAAGGCCCAAATCGAAGCGATGATCGACAAGCAAGTCGCAGAAGCGGCAACCAAACGTGATGCTGCATTGGTCGAAGGTGCGGCGGTGATGTCAGTCAACGGCAATCCCACTGGCAAGCTGAAAAGCGTCGATATGGCCAGTGATGCCATCATCCTCGAAAGTCCGACCGGCCTGGTGGCGCTGAAGAAGGAGCATTTCGCAGTCAACCCGCAAGGTCAGCTGATAGCGCTGTTCACGCGCGAACAAATCGCTGTCACAGCCGCAAGCGCCACCGCAGGAAGCGGCGGAGCGCAGTAACGCCTACGCCTTGGTCGGGGTCGCAATCGGGCCGCGGATGCTACCAAGGCGTCCGCGGCCCTTTTGCCTGTCAATCGAAGCGATTGTTCTTGGGGAAGCCTTGCGGCGGCATCCGTCCGGCGGCCCCGCGCGCGACCTTCCACATCCGGATTTCGGTTTCGGTGCGAGTGCGTTCACCCGATCCGCCCATCTGCCAGCTCAGCCCGTCACCCAGCACAAAGGTGATTGCATCGGCCATGCCGCCATCGCGGTAACGCTGCAATTGCACCCCCTGCCCGCGCGTCATCACCGGTAGTTCTTCCAGATTGAATACCACCAGTTTGCGATTGTCGCCAACGCAGGCAACGTGATCGTGGGTCGGCGCAATCTCGCGGATCACGATCAGCCGTGCGCCATCTTTCAGGTTCACCACCTGCCGGCCCTTGCGCGTTTCGGCCAGCAGATCGTCCATCGCGGCGACAAAGCCCTTGCCGTGGCTTGAGGCAAGCAACAGCCGTCCGCCCGGACGATGCACCATCATGGCGCTGATCGAAGCCTCGCTTTCGAGGTCGATCATGGTGCGTGCCGGCTCGCCAAACCCGCGCGCGCCGGGCAGCTTGTCGCAGCCGAGCGTGTAGAACCGCCCATCAGATGCGGCCAGCAGTAGCTTGTCGGTGGTCTGCGCGTGGAGGATGAAGGCGAGCGCGTCGCCCTCCTTATATTTGAATTCCTGATCGAGCGGCACGTGGCCACTGGCCGCGCGGATCCAGCCTTTCTGGCTGAGGATCACCGTCACGGGCGCTTTTTCGATCATCGCGTCCATGCTGAATATGGCCGTCGGCGCGGCCTCGGCAATCAGCGTGCGGCGGCGGCCCAGCAGGGTGTCTTCAGCGTAATCCTTGCGCAGCGCTTTCAGGTCACGCTTCAAGCGGGTGCGCTGTTTGGCGGGGCTTTCGAGCAAGGCGTTAAGGTCGGCTTCCTCGGCCAGTAATTCGTCCTGCTCCTTGCGCAGCTCCATTTCTTCGAGCTTGCGCAGGCTCCGCAGCCGCATGTTGAGGATCGCTTCGGCCTGCCGATCAGTCAGTTCGAATTCGGCCATCATCAACGGCTTGGGCTCATCCTCGGTGCGGATGATTTCGATCACCCGATCAAGGTTGAGGTAGGCAATGATGTAACCGCGCACCAGTTCCAGCCGCGATGCGATCTTGTCGAGCCGGTGCTGCGCGCGGCGTTGCAGAATGTCGATCTGCGCCCGCGTCCAGCTTTCCAGCAGCTCTTTCAGCCCCATCACCATCGGCGCGCGACCAAACCCCGGCTGGGTGTCGAGCACGTTTAAGTTGAGGCTGAAGCGTGTCTCAAGGTCGGTCAGCTTGAACAGGCTTTCCTTGAGCAGTTCCGGATCGACATTGCGGCTTTTGGGCGTGAGCACGATGCGGATCGCGGTGTCGCTTTCATCGCGCACATCTTCAAGGATCGGCAGTTTGCGGTCGCCGATCAGCGCGGCGATCTGTTCAATCAGCTTGCCCTTGGGCACCTGATACGGGATTTCGGTGATGACCAGCTGCCATTGCCCGCTGCCCAGCCGCTCGATCCCGGCGGCGATATCATCTGCGTCCTTAGCCTCGGGCGCGTGGAACTTGCCGCGCAAACGGAACGCGCCGCGCCCGGTGCGATAGGCCTCGGCAATGCTCGCCGCACTGTCGACCACCTGCCCGCCGGTGGCAAAGTCCGGGCCGTGGAATAGCTGCATCAGCCGTTCGTGTTCGACATGCGGGTTGTCGATCAATTCCAGCGTCGCGTCGATGATCTCCGCGACATTGTGGCTGGGGATGCTGGTCGCCATGCCGACCGCAATCCCGCTGGAACCGTTGGCGAGCAGGTTCGGGAAGATGCCGGGGAAAATCTCCGGTTCGATCTCTTCACCATTATACGTCGGGATGAAATCGACCGTACCTTCGTCCAAACCCGCCATCAGCGCGAGCGCGGTCTTGGTCATGCGGGCTTCGGTGTAACGGTAGGCCGCAGCGTTATCGCCATCGACATTGCCGAAGTTACCCTGCCCCTCAACCAACGGATAACGCAGCGCAAAATCCTGCGCGAGGCGCACCATCGCGTCATAGACAGATGCATCGCCGTGCGGGTGATACTTGCCGATCACATCGCCGACCACGCGCGCGGATTTCTTGAATGCGGAGGACGGATCCAGCTTCAACTGCCGCATCGCCCACAGCAACCGGCGGTGCACCGGCTTCAATCCATCGCGCAGATCAGGCAGCGAACGCGCAGTGATCGTGGACAGCGCATAGACCAGATAACGTTCAGACAGCGCCGCATCGAAGGGCGCATCGACAATCGCATCAAAGCTGTCGTCAGGCGGGGTGATGACGGGATCGGACATGGTGCCCGTCTAGCAACCTGCGGGCGGTGCCGGGAGAGGGGTTTCCACAGAGAAAAGGTGCCCCAACGCATGTGCCGCCCGCTCTGCCCGCTTCCCGGGAACAGGCATGCCCCGCCGCCCATTGGTTTTTCAACAGGGCGACAACGGAGACAATAACATGCAACGCATCCTCATCATCGCCACCGACGGTTTTGAACAATCTGAATTGCTGCAACCCAAGCAGATGCTGGAGGAAGAGGGAGCTCAGACCACCATCGCCAGCCTTAAGCTAGGCGAAATCAAGGGCTGGGATCAGAAAGACTGGGGCAAAAGCGTCGCGGTCGACATCACGATCGATCAGGCCAAGGTTGGTGATTACGATGCGCTGCTGCTGCCCGGCGGCCAGATGAATCCGGATATTCTACGAATGAACGCGGGCGTCATTGCTCTGATCAAGGCATTCGATGGCGCAAAAAAGCCGATTGCGGCGATCTGTCACGCGCCGTGGCTGCTGGCTGAAGCCGATCTGCTCAAGGGCCGCACCGTCACGTGCTGGCCATCGCTCCGCACAGACCTCGCCAATGCCGGGGCCGAAGTGGTTGACCGCGAAGTCGCCATTGACGGCAACCTGATCACCAGCCGCAAGCCCGATGATATTCCTGCCTTTGTCGAGGCGTTGATGGCGGCGCTCAATATGGAAATGGCGGACTAGAACGCCCAGCGGCTTACATTCGCCGCAAGTCGTTGCTTTGGGCGGGGATGGAGACGGTTAGCCCGTCCATCTCCGCCGTCAGCTCGATCTGGCACGACAGCCGCGAGGTGCGCCGCGCGCCGGCGGCGAAATCGAGCATGTCCTCTTCCTCCTCCGCCGCGGGCGGCAGGCGGTCGAACCATTCAGCCGCAACGATCACGTGGCAGGTCGAACACGCCATCTGTCCCTCGCAGGTGCCCTCCAACGGCAGCCCCGCAGCCTGGCCGACGCGCAGCAGATTATCGCCGGGCTCACAGGCCGCGGCGACCGGGTTGCCGTGCGGATCAAGGAAGGTGATGGTAATACTCACAGGCCCTGCTCCTTGGCGGCGGACAATATTGCGGCGGCGGCGGTTTCGACGTCTTGCGCCGTGGTATAGCGCCCAAATCCCAGCCGAATAGAGGACTTTGCCTCTGCGTCGCTAAGGCCGATTGCGCGTAGCACATGGCTGGGCCGACCCGATCCGCTGGCACAGGCACTGCCCGCTGAGAACATCACCGTGCGGCAATCGGACATTAACCGGGCGATGTCCAAGCCATCATGCCGCACATTCAAATTACCATGCCAGCGGTGTTCGGCGCTGCCATTCAACTCCCAAGCCGCGAAGGCTTCCCGCGCAATGTTCCACAAATGTTTCACGTGAAACATATCGTCGACCATCCGCTCCTCAGCCACCTGCGCCGCTGCCCCAAACCCTGCGCAAAGCGCGGGCGAGAGGGTGCCTGACCGCAGGCTAGCCTCCTGTCCGCCGCCCCAAAGCAAGGGTGCGGGCGGGCTGGCGTCGGGGCCAATCCAGAGCGCGCCGATGCCTTTGGGACCGTGCATCTTGTGGGCTGAGATCGCAATGTAATCGGCGGCGACCTCTACCGGCACTCTACCATAGGCCTGGACGGCATCTACCAGCACCCTAGCCCCCACCTGGCGCGCGAGTTCGACCACCGGGGCGAGCGGGTTGCGAACCCCGATTTCGTTATTGATCGCCATCACTGCGATGAGGCCGGTTTGCGGGGTGATCGCAGCTTGCAGCGCTCCGAGATCGGCGCGGCCATCAGGCACCACCGGGAGCACGGTGAACCGCCGCCCCTGCGCCTCGACCACCCGCGCGCAATCGAGCACGGCAGCGTGTTCGGTGGCGAAGGTAATGACATCGCCGGGCGTGCCTTGCAGCACCATGTTGAGGGCTTCCGTGGCGCCGGAGGTAAAGATGACTTTCCCGTCTTGGGGCAGCAGAGCCGCCACCCGCTCCCGCGCCGTCTCCACCGCCGCCGCCGCCATCCGGCCCATTCGGTGCGGGGAGTGCGGGTTGCCGAAGGTGTCGCTGTCCGGCCCGCCGAGCCAGCGCAACATCGCTTCGCGCGCTTCGCGCGCAAGCGGCGTGGTGGCTTGGTAGTCTAGGTAGATCATGGCCCGTCCTCCTCGCCCCGGGCTTGACCCGTGGGCCCGCTGCCTTCCTCGCAAAGCCTCAAGATAGCTGGGCCCCGGGTCAAGCCCGGGGCGGAGGTGAGGGTCAACATAGCGAAGCCCAAGCCGCCGCAAACCGCTGCAGGTCTTCGGGCGTGGTGTTCCACCCCAAACTCACCCGGATCGTCCGCGCCGCAACATCATCGGGCACACCAAAGGCATCGAGCACCCGGCTTTTCTTGAGCGTTCCGGACGAACAGGCGCTGCCCGCCGAGACAGCGAAGCCCATGGCGTCGAGCCGGATCAGCAGGGCTTGGGCGCTGATAGTGGGGTGGGCAACCGAGACAATGTGCGAGCATTGAAAGCCCGGTGCAATCACCTCACCGTGGCTGGAAAGTGTATTCCTGAAGTCGAAGTGCTGTTCGGCGGTGGTTGCCCAACTGTCCAGCCCTCCAGCTTCCAACGCCGCAACCATACCCAGCGCCCCAGGGAGATTTTCGGTGCCTTGCCGATAGCCGCGTTCGTGCCCGCCGACGGGGTCGATCAGGTTGAAATCCCGCAGCAGCAACGCGCCAATCCCTATCGGCCCGCCAAATTTGTGTGCGCTGATAACAAGCATATCGGCTTCGGGTAATGTAATCTTGCCCGCACTTTGTGAGCAATCGACGAGCAGTTGTCCGCCCCCAACTCGAACCGACTCCGCCAGCTTGCTTTGCACGTATGGCATTAAATTCGTGCCAGTTTCGGAATTGATGTGCTGCACTGCCGCAAGTGCGCCTGCGTTGTTTGACAGCATTTCGGGATCAACTTCGCCGTCAGTGATCGGCACAACCTCCGCATCCGGCGCGGCCCGGAACACAGCGTCATGCTCCACCGCACTGACAATGCGCCGCTCAACCTTCGAACGGTTCAGCGCAATCCACAGCGCTTCACTCGCCCCGCTCGTAAAAATCAGCTCCCCCGTCCACCCCAGCGCCGCCTTGATCCGCTCGCGCGCATCTTCCAGCGCGGCGCGGGCCTTGCGGCCCTCGGCGTGGGGCGAGGACGGGTTGGCCCACAGCCGGAACCCATCGTCCATCGCCGCCTTGGCTTGGGGGCGCAGGGGCGAGGTTGCCGCGTGGTCGAGATAGACCCGCTCAGCCATTTGGGTCCCCCGATTCTGGCCCAAACTCCGGCGGCGTTGCTGCAACCGCGACAAAAAATTGCGAAATTACCATCGCGCCCTATATAGAGCCCGCTTTCGCGTGCGCCACCCGGCAGCTTGCGGCTCCTCGATCAACAAGGTTTACCGATGCCCTCAGTCATCTTCCCCGGCCCCGAAGGTCGTCTCGAAGGCCGTTTCTCCCCGCCGCCGCGCCCGCGTGCACCGGTGGCGATGATCCTGCATCCCCACCCCGAAGGCGGCGGCACGATGAACGACCGGATCGTGCAGCGGCTATACAAGACCTTTGCGGATCGCGGTTTTGCGACGCTGCGGTTCAATTTCCGCGGCGTGGGCCGTTCGCAAGGCAGCTTTGATTCCGGCATCGGCGAACTTTCCGACGCAGCATCGGCGCTCGATTGGATTCAGTCGATCCACCCCGAAGCGCAGAGCACATGGATCGCGGGCTATTCGTTCGGCGCGCTGATCGGCATGCAGTTGCTGATGCGCCGCCCCGAAGTGCGCGGCTTCATCTCAGTCGCGCCGCCGGCCAATATGTATGACTTCAGCTTCCTCGCCCCCTGCCCCGCCTCGGGCATCTTCGTGCAGGGCGCGGCCGATACCGTGGTGCAGCCGATCGCGGTGCAGAAGCTGGTCGACAAGCTGCGCACGCAAAAGCACATCACGATCCACCACGAAGAAATCCCGCGCGCCAACCACTTCTTCGAAAACGAGATCGAGGAATTGATGGGTTCGGTCGACAACTATCTGGATTTCCGGCTCTCGCCCGATTGTCCGATTAAGTAAGGAGCCTTTGTGTGCTGCGCGCCCTCCGGCGCGCAGTCCTCGGCGCACTTTTGGTGTTCCGCATCGCCTCCGCGATGCGAAATCCTCGCTCACACGCCCTGCGGGCGCGTCGCTGCGGGCGGGCGGTCGCCCTTGCGGCCCGTCCCTTGGCGGGCCGAACTTGCGTAGCCCTCAGAACTTGTTGCAGCGCAGCAAGACAACACGCTGAATTGCAAAACGAAACCATTTCGCCCCTATCAAAAAGCATAGTACTTATGCGCATGAGCGGGGCCGGAGGGTTTTTGCTCATCGCGTTGGTGTCATTCGCGCTCCGGCCACCGCTCCCACGATGATGGAGAGAGGAGCCCCCCGAATGAACTATGCTTCCCACAACCGCCGTCCGAACCCCGCCGCGATGCTTGGCGCCATCGGCATTCCTGTTGCTTTTGGCGCTTTGCTGGTCGTCGGCCTTGCCGTGAAGGTCGTGATCGCGCCCGAACAGCCCCGGATCAAGGGCGAAACCATTACCGAAGCGCCGCTGCCCCCGCCCCCGCCGCCAACCCCGGATGACCCGGTGATCAGCGACAAGACCCCGAACACCGCCACAACCACCACAACAACAACGGCCACCAACCCGGTCACTTTCCCGACCAATTTGGGCACGAGTGATCCGATTGGTACCCTGCCCGATCTGGGCACAGGCCCGGTCGGCCCGGTCGATTTCGGCATTCCCGGCCCAACCCCAAGCGCCTTGCCGTTCGATCCCGTGGGCGCGGCCCCGCGCGGCAAGCCCGGCAATTGGGTGACCAACGCCGATTACCGCCCGCGCTGGATCCGCGAAGGGCTGACGGGGAGTGCGCGCTTTGCCCTCAGCATCGATGCGGCAGGCAAGGTGACGGGCTGCACCATCACCCGCTCCACCGGGCACGCAGCGCTGGATGCGGCAACCTGCGATTTGGTGACCAAACGCGCCCGGTTCGATGCCGCGCGCGACGGCAATGGCAAGCCGGTTGCGGGGACTTACTCCAACTCAGTGAACTGGAATATACCGGAGTAGTTTTGGTGGAGGCGCGCCCATCCGGGCGCGCCTTTCCTCGCTCATGCCGCCTGACGGCGGCGTCGGTGATCCCGCCATTTCGTCGGGGCGGGTTACCCTTCCCCGGCGGCCTTTATTTGCCTGATCGGTGCGTCGCCAGTTTCGGTCGGTACCGTCCAGATCAGGACGTTGAGCACGGCGATCACCGCCAGCACCACCATCAAAGCAGGCTGCTTGACCGCGCCCGTCCGCCGCCACAGCACAAATGCCCCCGCCACCAATGCCAGCGCGGCGAGCATCACGATGGACAGCACGATATCGGTCATGGGGTGCGGCGTTCCTTTTTAACGGTGGGCAGCGCGTGCTCGACTCAGTGTTGGAACATAAATGCCCTAACCTGCGGCCTGCGGCATTATGTCGCACAAGGGAGGCTATGATGGGAATTTTCAGCTCAATCAAGAATGCGGTCTGGGGTTCAGACGAAGACGAGAAAAAGGCCGCCGCGCCCAAGCCTGCCGCCGCTCCCGCTGCGGCACCTGCTGCGGCCAAGCCGGCCACCCCCGATCCGATCAGCCAGGAAGCGATGGAAGCGCGCATTGCCGCCATGCCCGATGCTGACAAGTTCAATTGGCGCACGTCGATTGTTGATCTGATGAAGATGGTCGGCCTCGACCCCAGCTTTGCTAATCGCAAGGAACTGGCCGAGGAACTGGGCATGGAAGGCTACGAAGGCACGGCCGAAGAAAACATCAACCTGCACCACGCCGTCCTCAACATGCTTGCTGCCGAAGGCGGCAAGGTCGGCAGCATGCTCAAGGATTAATCCCGCGCGATTGACTCGTCTTTTGCACCCCGCCACACCGGGGGCATGAGAGAGAACCACGCTGACTTCACCCGCCGCCAAGCTCTTGCCGGGCTTGGCGGCGTTTCCGCGCTTGCGCTGCTGCCCGCTTGCGTCGCCACCACACCGGCACCGGGCCTCGCTGCCGGGCCGATTGCGGGCCTGGCCCCCGATGCCGCGCTCGATGCGATCGCCTACCGGATGCTGGCGCATGAACCGGGCCGCGCGACCGGGGCCGGGGTCGACACTGGTGACTATGCCGCGTGGCGATCGACCTTCGGCACGCCGGGCGAGGCCGGGCGTAGCGAATATGCCGCGACGCTGAAAGAGCTCGTCGCCGAAGCCCGCGCCTATCCCAAAGATGGCCTGACCAGCGATCAGCAGATCGGGTTCGAAGTGGTCGAAACCGCCTTCACCCGCGCGCTCGAAGGCATGGCGCTGCCCTACGGCGATGTCGCGGTCGGCAGCTGGCGCAATGCCCCTTACGTGGTGATCCAGAATGTCGGCGGCTATATCGACTTGCCGCGCTTTTTCGGATCGACCCAGCCGTTGAAAGCCTCTGAGGACGTCGGCCCCTATATGGATCGCCTCGGTGAAGTGCCTGCGATCCTCAATGGCGAGCTTGACCGCATCCGTGCCGCGCGGGGCATGGGCGTGGTGCCGCCCGCCTTCCTGCTCGACAAGGCGATCGCGCAGATGGAAACCAGCATTGCCGGGGCGGTTGATAGCTACGCTGGCCCGCTCAAAGCGGCCACCTTTGGTGCAGGCGATTGGGCCGCACCGCTGGCCGAACGCATCGCCGCCAATGGCATCGTCCCCGCACTTCAGGCACAACTTGCCGAACTGAAGGCCCAACGCGCCATCGCCAAGGACGCCGCCGGGGTATCCGCCCAGCCAATGGGCGAGGAATATTACGCCTGGGCAGTCGGCGCTTCGACCACCACCAGCATGACGCCGGATGAAATCCACCGCCAAGGCCTCGCCGAACTCGACGAGATCCACGGCCGGATGGACCCGATCCTGCGCGAAATCGGCTACACTCAGGGCAGCGTCGGCGAACGGATGCGCGCGTTGGCGGATGATCCGCGCTATCAATTCGCGGAAGGCGATCCGGGGCGCGAGGAAATCTTCGCCTTCATCAACGACCGTGTCAGCTGGATCAAATCGCAGATGCCGCGCGCATTTAACCAAGTGGTTGATCCGCCGCTGGAAGTGCGCCGCCTGCCGCTCGCCGAAGAACCCGGCGCGCCGGGCGCTTACGGCGGCGCGGGCAGCAAGGACGGCAGCATTCCGGGGCGTTTCTGGATCAACCTGCGCACCACCGATCTGCACCGCAAATATGATCTGGCCGATCTGACATTCCACGAATCCATCCCCGGTCACGTGTGGGAAGGCGAATTCAGCAACCGCCTGCCGCTGATCCGCTCGATCCTCGCGTTCAATGCCTTTTCCGAAGGCTGGGCGCTCTATGCCGAACAGCTCGCCGATGAACTCGGCGCCTATGATGAATTCAAGGTCGGGCGGCTCGGCTACCTGCAAAGCCTCGCCTTCCGCGCCTGCCGGTTGGTGGTGGACACCGGGCTGCACTCCAAACGCTGGACGCGCGAGATGGGGCGGCAGTTCTTCGTGGAACGCAACGGATCGAAGGTCGAGGAAGTCGCCTCAGAGGTTGATCGTTATTGCAGCTGGCCGGGTCAGGCCTGCGGTTACAAGATCGGCCACAGCGAAATCGTGCGCCAACGCGCCCGCGCGCAGGCCGAGCTTGGGTCGCGGTACGATTTCAAGGCGTTCAACACCGCCGTGGTGCTGGGCGGCAATGCGCCGCTGAGCGTGGTGGGCAACACCGTCAGCCGGTATATTGCGGGGGCGCGGGGGTAGCACGGACCGACCCCTGACCCCATCTTGCAACCTACGGCGGGCATCCACCTTGCCTCGATGATCGAAGGAGGCGCGCATGGAGACCTTGGGACAAGACCTTGAAACCATGCGCCGGGTGCCGCTCGCGCCTGAGCATGTTGCGGCGATCTGCGACATTGGCGGCGAGGTCAGCTACCGGGCGGGCGACATCGTGATGGACATTGGTGAGCCGATGGACCGGTTCATCTATGTGATCGATGGCGAGATCGAAGTGGCCGACCCGCGCTCGGGCGAACGCATGTTGCCTTCAACCCTCGGCCCGACGCAGTTCCTCGGCGAGATCGGGTTTCTCAACCGCAGTACTAATATCATGCGGATGCGGGCGGTGGTCGATACCCGCGTGATTGAAGCCCCGCGCGAAGCGATGCTGGCATTGATGGGACAGGTGCCCGAATTGTCCGATCACCTCATCACAGTCTTCGCCGCGCGGCGGCGCAAGCAGTTCGACACGCGCAATGATACGATCAAAGTCATCGGCGCCGATCGTGACGCGCAGGTACAGGCGGTCGAGCGGTTCCTGTCGCGCAACCGCATCCCGTTCCAAAGCTATGATATGGACGCCACTGACCGCGAAACCACGGCGGTGTGCAGCTTGATCGGGCACGAACCGGCGGTGATCCTCGCCAATGACACCCCGCTGCACGATCCGACCCCGCGCAAGGTCGCGCAATATCTCGGGCTCGATCTCGGCATCTGTGCGCAGCGCACCTATGATCTGTTGATCGTGGGCGGCGGCCCGGCGGGCGTGGCCGCAGCGGTCTATGCCGGGTCGGAGGGGATTGAGGCGCTGGTGATTGAGGATACCGCTGTCGGCGGGCAAGCGGGCACATCGAGCCGTATCGAGAATTACATGGGCTTTCCCACCGGGATCAGCGGCACCGATCTGACGTTCCGGGGCCAAGTGCAGGCAATGAAGTTCGGCACGCGGTTCGTCATGCCGCGCCGGGTCGAGGCGCTGTCGCGCCGCGACGACGGAGCGCTATGCGCAACCTTGGATGATGGCGACGAACTGTGCGTCCGCGCGCTGCTGGTGGCGACCGGGGTGCAATATCGCCGCCTGCCGCTCGATAAGCTGGAGGCGCTCGAAGGCGCAGGCGTGTTCTATTCGGCGACCGAGATGGAGGCGCGGTTCTGCGCCAAGACTGAAGTGGTGGTGATCGGCGGCGGCAATTCAGCTGGCCAAGCGGCAATGTTCCTCAACCGCGCTGCGGCACACGTGCATCTGGTGGTGCGCGGGAGCAGCTTGGCCGCGTCGATGTCGAGTTATCTGTCGCAGCGTCTGGAGGCCGATCCGCGCGTCACGATCCACTATCACAGCGAAGTGACCGCGCTGGATGGCGACAAATGGCTGGAGGCGATCACGCTTAAGACTGGGGGCAAGACCGGCGCGAGCGAGCAGCGCATCGCCACCCGCGCGCTGTTCATCATGATCGGCGCGGCGCCCAACACCGATTGGCTTTCGGGCTTGGCGGCGACCGATGAAAAGGGGTTTGTGCTGACCGGCGCGGCGGCCGGACGCGGCGACCCTTATGAAACCACCGCCGAGGGAATCTTCGCCGTCGGCGACGTGCGCGCCGGATCGGTCAAACGCGTGGCGAGCGCGGTGGGCGAAGGATCGGTGGTGGTCAGCCGTATCTGGCAATATCTGGAAGATACGCGCCCGGCGACCGAGTGAAAGGGGCACGCACAAAAGCACTAGCATCCTGAAAAAGGCGCCCTATTCTTGCGCCAACGCAGTGCAATCGCAGGCAAGGCTAGGGGCTTAGGCATATGTTTCGAATGATTGGCCGCGCACTCTTGGGACTGGGCGCTCTGGTTCTGGCGTTTCCCGCACAGGCGGAATGGTTCGAAGCCTCGACCGATCACTTCGTGATCTACGCTGACGACAGCGAGCGCGACATCACGCGTTTTGCGGAAATGCTGGAGCGCTATCACAGCGCGATGGCCTTCGTTACATCGAGAGCGGTGGACAAGCCCAGTCCGTCGAACCGTCTGTTAATCTATGTCGTAGGCGGCGAACGCGACATTCAGAAATTGGCCGGTGGCAAGAGCAGCAACGTTGCGGGCTTCTACATTCCGCGCGCCGGAGCCAGCCGTGCTTTCGTGCAGGACATCCGCAACAGCCGTGGCGATGGCCTCGACTTTTCGACAACCGTGCTGCTGCACGAATACGCGCACCACTTTCTGATCGGTGCATCGCGTTTTGCCATGCCGCGCTGGTTGAACGAAGGCGCTGCCGAATTCTTCGCCTCATCCATCTTCAAGGACGATGGCAGCGTCATCATCGGCGGGGTTGCACAGCACCGAGGACCGGAGCTGTTCTTTGCCGATCCCGTCCCCGTCGATGAGTTGATCGATCCGGCGCTTTACGAAAAGAAACGCGGCAAGGGCTTCGATGCCTTCTATGGCAAGAGCTGGCTTTTGTATCACTACCTGACTTTCTCGAAAGAGCGTGCCGGGCAGTTGCAGCAGTATCAGATCAGCCTTGCGCAAGGCACGGCACCTGCGGCGGCAGCACAGGCTACCTTTGGCGATCTGGACAAGCTCGAACGCGAACTGCGCGCCTATCTGCGCGCGAAGCTGGTGGCCGTAGCCTTACCGCCGGAAAAGCTGACGACCGGACCGGTGGCCTTGCGCAAGCTGCCCGCCGGGGAAGCGGCGATCATGCCGTTGCAGATCCGTTCGCAACGCGGCGTGAACGCCGAACAAGCTGCCGAAATTCTGACTGAAACACGTGCGATTGCGGCGCGATATCCCGATGATCCCGGCGTTCTGACTGCCTTGGCTGAAGCCGAGTATGACGCGGGCAATGATACCGAAGCGGTCGCCGCGGCCGACGCTGCCATTGCCATCGACCCAAGGCGGGCCAACGCCTACGTCCAGAAGGGTTATGCCCTGTTCCGGCGAGCGCAGGAGATCGACGATCAATCGGCGGGCTTCACCGCGGCGATGCAGCCCTTTACTGCGCTCAACCAGATTGAAAACGATCACCCGCTTCCGCTGGTCTATTATTACCGCAGCTATGTCGAACGCGGGGCCGAGCCGCCAGAAAACGCGCGCGCGGCACTTGAACGCGCATCACAACTTGCGCCGTTCGATCAGGGTTTGCAGTTGAGCGCCGGGATCATGCTAATCGGCGAAGCCAAGAATGCGATTGCCCGGGAATTCCTAGCCCCGCTCGCGGCCGATCCGCATGGCAGTCCTGCCGCCAGGCGCGCAAGACAACTGATCGCAGCGGTCACGAGTGTGCCCGATGGCACCATCGTCGACATCAGCACCCTGCCCGAAGAGGTCGAGACACCCGACCTCTCCGGTGCAGCGGAATGAGCTAGATCAGTTCTTGCCGAACAGGCCCTTGGCCATTCCCATCAGGTCGTTGATCGGGTTGCCATCCTTGTCCTGATCTAGGATCGAGGCGAAGTTGGTGAGCGAACCTTCGCCGCCAATCGCGCCGACGATCTGATTGAGGATGTCGGGGCTCATCCCAGTCTTTTCGGCGGCCAGTTCAACGGTGTCACCGTCCATTTGATGGGTCTTGCCCAGAGCAGCGATCGCCTGTTCGACCATCGCGGGGTCAAGGCCGACCTGCTTGGCAAGGTTCACCACATCATCCGGCGCGCCGCCGATATTCTTCAGAATCCCGTCGAGAATGCTCATGCTACTATCCCTTGGCTGGTGGAGCGTCATACTCCACCATTCACATTACGCCGCAATGGCAGGGAAGACCAGAAAATCAGGCCGCAACGGGAGCGGGTGCAGCCTGACGCACGCCTTCGTCGACATGGGCTTCGAACTGCGCGAAGTTGTCGATGAACAGTTGCACCAGCTTTTTGGCGGTCGCGTCATACTCCGCGCCGTCAGCCCAAGTGCTGCGCGGATCGAGGATCGTCTGATCCAGTCCGGCTTCGGCCAAGGCCGGCACGAACACGGGCACATCAAACCCGAAATTGGCGTCCTTGCGGAACTCGACCGCGTCCATCTTGCCATCGAGCACAGCGTTGAGCAGCGCGCGGGTCGCCTTGATCGGCATACGGCTGCCCGTGCCATACTTGCCGCCCGTCCAGCCGGTGTTGACCAACCAGCATTGGGCGTTGCCCTTGGCGATGCGCTCCTTGAGCAGATTGCCGTAGACCGATGGGTGGCGCGGCATGAAAGCAGCGCCGAAACAGGTTGAGAAGGTCGCCTCCGGCTCAGTCACGCCGATTTCAGTGCCCGCAACCTTGGCGGTGTAACCGGATAGGAAGTAATACATCGCCTGATCCGCGGTCAGCCGCGCAATCGGGGGCAGCACGCCAAACGCATCGGCGGTCAGCATGATTACGTTGGATGGCGCCGGGCCGAGGTTCTTCTCACTCGTGTTCGGGATGAACTCGATCGGGTAAGCACCGCGGGTGTTTTCCGTCTTGCTGGCATCAGTGAAATCGAGCTCGCGCGTCTCTTCATCCATCGCCACGTTTTCGAGGATCGTGCCGAACATCTGCGTGGTGGCGTAGATTTCCGGCTCACCTTCCGCCGAAAGATTGATCATCTTGGCATAACAGCCGCCTTCGAAGTTGAACACGGCGGTGTCCGACCATCCGTGCTCGTCATCGCCGATCAGCGTGCGGCTGGCATCGGCGCTGAGCGTGGTCTTGCCGGTGCCCGACAGGCCAAAAAAGATCGCGCTCTTGCCATCCTTGCCGATATTGGCGCTGCAATGCATCGGCATCACGCCCTGTGCGGGAAGCAGGTAGTTGAGCAGGCCGAACACGCCCTTTTTCATTTCGCCCGAATATTCGGTGTTGCCGATCAGGATCAGCTTTTCGGTGAAGCTGACCGCAATCACCGTGTCGCTGCGGCAGCCGTGGAGTTCCGGGTCGGCCTTGAAGCTGGGCAGGTTGATGATGGTGTATTCAGGCGCGAAGCTGGCGAGCTCGTCCGCCGTGGGGCGCACCAGCAGGGTGCGGATGAACAGGTTGTGCCAAGCCATCTGCGTGATCACTCGCACGTTGACGCGATATTCGGGCTGCGAACCGCCGAAGAGATCAGCGACGTAAAGTTCGCCCGAGCCTTCGAGTTCCTTGAGGAAATCCGCTTTGAGTGCGGCGAAATGCTCCGGGCTCATCGGCTGGTTGATCGGGCCCCAGTTGATTGTGTCTTCGGTGGCCGCATCGCGCACGATGAACTTGTCTTTGACACTGCGCCCGGTGAACTTGCCGGTTTCCACCAGCAGCGCGCCATGCTTGGTCAGCTTGCCCTCACCCTTGGACAGCGCGTGTTCGACCAGCGCGGCGGTGCCAAGATTGGCGTGGATCGTGGCCCGGGTCACAAGGTTCTGGGCAGCCAGCGGGGTTGCAAGCGAGGTCAACGTCATCTCTCCTGAGCGCCGGGGCTGTTGCAGCCGCCGAAACGGAATGGCAGGGTCGCAAGGTCGCTGCGACCAGCGAATCCCTCTAACGATCCCGGATTTCGCCTAGCATCGGCGCATACGTATGCAAACCCGGCGCGGTGCAATATTGTCTACCCACCGGCCAAGCCGTTCTAACGGGGGGTTGCGAGGCGGCTGGCAATTGCTCGGCGCGTGCAATGCCGCTAGCGCTTGTGCGATGCAAAGGCGGCGGCGTAAGGGATAAAGGGCCATGTCCGACACCACCCTTGACCAGCCTGATCTCACGCCCGGTTCGCCCTCGGCCCGCGACCGCGTGATGCAGATTGCCCTGGTTGATGATGATCGCAACATCCTCACCAGCGTATCGATCGCGCTGCAATCCGAAGGGTTCGCCACGCGGCTCTATTCCGATGGCGAAACCGCACTGAAGGCGCTGCTGGATAACCCGCCCGATCTGGCTGTGTTCGACATCAAGATGCCCAAGATGGACGGGATGGAACTGCTTCAGCGGCTGCGGGAGCATTCGGCGCTGCCCGTCATCTTTCTCACCAGCAAGGATGATGAAAGCGACGAGGAGGCGGGCCTCGAACAGGGCGCGGATGATTACATCGCCAAACCCTTCAGCCTGCGCCTGCTGATCGCCCGCATCCGCGCCATCCTGCGCCGCGCCGATCCGGTGGTGGCCGGCGATGGTAGCGCTGCTCTGCCCGAACCCGCTCCTGCCACCCTAAACCGTGGCCGCCTGTTCATGGATCCTGCGCGCCATCACGTGACATGGGATGGCAAGGCGGTCAGCCTGACCGTCACCGAATTCCTGATTCTCGAAGCCCTAGCGATCCGCCCCGGTGTGATCAAAAGCCGCAACCAGTTGATGGACGCGGCCTATCCCGACGATGTGTTCGTCGATGATCGCACCGTGGATAGCCACATCAAACGGATGCGACGCAAGTTCAAGGTGGTCGATACCGCATTCGACGCGATCGATACGCTGTACGGCGCGGGATACAGCTTTACCGATGGCTGACCGGCTGCGGCGCAAGGGCAGCGGCGAACAGCTGACCGCGACCGGGCGGTTTGCGCTCACCGCGCGGATCCTGGCGGTTAATATCCTGCCCTTGGTGATCATGGGCGGTGGGTTGTTCTACCTCGATGGTTACCGCACGCAGCTGATCAACGAACGCTTCAAACTTGCCCGGATCGAAGCGCAGATCACCGCCGAGGCGCTGGCGGGCGCAAGCCGCGAACGGCAGGAGGCGCTGCTGGTGCAGATCGGCAAGGAGCAGCGCATGCGGCTGCGGATGTTCGATGCCAAGGGCAAGCTGGCCGCCGATAGCTTTGCGCTCGCCGATCCCTCGTTCCGGTTCAACGACATCAACGATGATGATTGGGAACAGCGTTACGCCCGCTGGCTCGACCGGACGGTGGACACCATCGTCAGCGCGCAGGCGGTGCAAGACTATGTCGAGCCCGAGGCGGACAATGCCGATGCCTGGCCCGAACTGTCCCGCGCGCGCGAACTCGGCTTGTCGCAGGTGCGGCTGTATGATTGGCGCGATGGCACCCCGGTGATCACCGCCGCCGCCCCGGTGGGATTGCAGGGCGCGACCTTGCTGACGGTGCGCAACGCGGTCGATATTACTGAAAGCGTGCGTTCGGCGCGGTCTACGCTGGGCTTTGCGATGTTGCTGCTGCTGGCGGCATCGGCACTGCTGTCTTTGTTCCTAGCGCGCACCATCGTCACGCCGCTACGCCAACTGGCGCGCGCGGCGGTGCGGGTACGACAGGGGCGGGAACGTGAGGTCGAAGTGCCGCGCCTGCCGCAGCGCAGCGACGAAATCGGCCTGCTCGCCCGCGCGGTATCGGACATGACCGCAGGCCTGCGCCAACGGATCGACGCGGTCGACAGCTTTGCCGCCGACGTCGCGCACGAAATCAAGAACCCGCTGGCGAGCCTGCGCAGCGCGATCGAATCGCTCCCCCGGGTGGAAGACCCCGCGCTGCGACGGGAATTGATCGCCATCGCCACCCACGATGTGCGCCGCATCGACCGGCTGGTGACCGAGATTTCCGAAGCCAGCCGGATTGACGCCGAAATGAGCCGCGCGACCCTTGAACCGATCGAGCTTGCTGATCTGGTGCGCGCGATCATCGGCGGGCGCGAAAACCGCGCCGAAAACGAAGGACGGCGGATTGAAATTGCCGCAACTGGCTACGGCGCGCGGGTGCGCGGGGTCGGCATCCGGCTTGAACGGGTGGTGGAAAACCTGCTCGACAACGCGGTATCCTTTTCGCCCCCCGACGCTCCCATTCAGGTGGTCATCGACAATGACGGCAGCTGGGTCACGCTGAGCGTATGCGATTCCGGCCCCGGCATACCTGAAGGCGAGCGCGAAAAGGTATTCCAGCGGTTCCATTCAGTGCGCCCCGATGCTGAGGATTTCGGCAACCATTCGGGCCTCGGCCTCGCCATCGGCCGCGCTATTGCCGAAGCGCATGATGGCACCCTCACCGCGCATGATCGACCCGATGGGGCACCCGGCGCGTGCTTGCGATTGCGGCTTCCGGCAGCGGTATGAGCGGCGATGGGTCTTTGGTGATGCAGGTGAGCGCAGTTGCCATCGCGGGCCGCGCGCTGCTGATCGAAGGGCCGCCGGGCAGTGGCAAATCCGCCCTCGTGCTCGCGCTGATCGATCGCGGCGCGGGGCTGATCGGCGATGATGCGGTCACACTGACTTCGGCGGCCAATGGGCAGCTGATCGCCTCGCCCCCGCCCAATATTACCGGGCTGCTGGAGCTACGCGGGATCGGGCTGGCGCGCCTGCCAGTGGCCGAGCCTACGCCGGTGGCCCTGATCCTGACGCTTGGCGGAGCACGGGGCGAGCGTCTACCCGATACGTTGCCCCAGCGCGTGATCGCTGGTGTGAATGTTCCTGTGCTCGCCTTCGATCCCGGCACCATCGCGCCTGCTGCGCGTGCCGAATGGGCGCTGACCATGCACGGGCTGGCGTTCAAACCGGCTTCCCTTTGCAGCGCATCCCAGCCAAATACGCCGCGATGACCGACGCGCCCGCCCCCGATGAAGCCGCCATTCCGCAGCAGCAACTTCTGCTCGTCACCGGCCTGTCCGGCGCGGGCAAATCCACCGCGCTAGCCGTGCTGGAGGATCTGGGCTGGGAGACGATCGACAATTTTCCGGTGCGATTGCTGAAGCGCCTCGTCGCCATGCCCGAAGAACCGCGCGGCCCGCTCGCCATCGGCTTCGATTCGCGTACCCGCGGGTTTGTCCCCGCCGATATTATCGCGCTGGTCAAAGACCTCAGCCAGCGGCCCGATATCGCGCTGACCTTCCTGTTCCTCGAGTGCGCCGGGGGTGAGCTGGAACGCCGCTTCAACGAAACCCGCCGCCGCCACCCGATGGCCGCCGGGCGCCCGGTGATGGAGGGCATCGCCGCCGAGCGCGAATTGCTCGAACCCTTGCGCCGCTGGGCCGAAGTGATGATCGATACCAGCGCGATGACCAGTAACGACCTGCAAGGTCAGGTGCGCAAGCTGTTCGGCGAAAGCACGGGTGACGCTGCGATAACACTCACCCTGTCGAGCTTCGGCTTTGCGCGCGGTATGCCGCCGCTCGCGGACCTGGTGTTCGACATGCGGTTCCTCGATAATCCGCATTGGGTGCCGGGCCTCAAGGAACTGACCGGGCAAGACGCGGCTGTGGGCGAGCATATCGAAACCGATCCGGCCTTCGCCGACGTGTTTGCGCGCATCCGCGACCTGTTGCTGGTGCTGCTCCCGCGCTACACCGCGCAGGGCAAGCCCTATGTCCACGTCGCGTTTGGCTGTACCGGGGGGAGACACCGCTCGGTCTACACTGCCGAGCGGATGGCAGAAGGCTTGCGCGCCGCCGGATTTTCGCCCACTGTCCGCCATCGCAATCTGGGCTCACGCGCAGCGGACGAGATCGAACGGGATCGTCGCTGAACGTTGGCTCGGGAATAGCTGGCGTTGCCAGATCGTTTAAAACGCGCAAAAGCCTCATGGCGAGGCGGGCAGCAAACGGACCCTTTTTCACACATGATCGGTTTGATCCTGGTAACCCACGGCCGCCTCGCGGACCAGTTCGTCGAGGCGATGGAACACGTTGTCGGCCCGCAAGACGGGATCGTCACGGTCTGCATCGGCCCGCATGACGACATGGAACAACGCCGCGCCGATATCGCCGATGCGATTACGGCGGTCGATAGCGGCGGCGGGGTAATCATCCTGACCGACCTGTTCGGCGGTACCCCATCAAACCTCGCAATTTCGCTGCTCGATGCCGGACGGATCGAGGTGATCGCAGGGATCAATCTGCCGATGCTGATCCGGCTCGCCGGCGCACGCAAGGCGATGGATGTCACCGCCGCCGTACACGCTGCGCAGGCTGCGGGGCGCAATTACATCACCATCGCCAGCGAATTGCTGGGGCAGGACACCGCGCCTGCCCGAGCAAAGGCCTGACAGGAGCGCCGCCGTGGGGGAGGCAAGCCAAATCGTCACCATCGTCAACCAGCGCGGGTTGCACGCGCGGGCGAGCGCGAAGTTCGTCGGCGCGGTTGCCGTGCTGCCCGAAGGGTTGAAGGTCACCGTCACCAAAGCGCCCCACAGCGCGGCGGGCGGATCGATCCTAGGACTGATGATGCTGGGCGCGGCCAAAGGCGACACGGTTGAAGTCGCGGTCGAAGGTGCAGGCGCGGACGGTGTGCTCGCCGATCTGGTTGCGCTGATCGCAAACGGCTTCGGCGAAGATTGATCGGGGATTGACGCGGCGGCACGCAGCCGTCAGCGGTTTCGCCTATGCGCAGGCACATCACCGGCTTTTCCAACCCGACCGTCAAGTATCTGCGGAGCTTGCGCGACAAGAAGCATCGCAAGCGCAGCGGCCAATTTCTGGTCGAGGGGCTGCGGCTGCTTGAAGATGCCCGCGCCAGTGGGCGATTGCCGCAGACGTTGGTGATGGCGGAGGGTCGCGATGCGCACGATCTGCTGGCGCGGCTGGAAGCTGACGTTGTCGCGGCGGGCGGCGAAGTGATCACCACCACTCCCGACATCCTCTCCAAGATCACCGGCAAGGATAACGCCCAGAGCGTCGCTGGCGTATTCGATGAATGGGACACGTCGCTGGGCGCGCTGGGCCGCAGCGCCGCGCCGATCTGGCTGGTGGCGCAGGCTTTGCGCGATCCCGGCAACCTTGGCACCATGCTGCGCACGGGCGACGCGGTCGGCGCAGGCGGGTTGATCCTGATCGACGACTGCGCCGATCCCTTCAGCGCCGAAGCCGTGCGCGCCAGCATGGGTGCGGTGTTCACCGTGCAGCTGGCACAAGCGCGGTGGGAGGAGTTTTTGCCGTGGTTGCGCGAGGGGACGGGCCAGCTGGTAGCGGCGAGCTTGCGCGATGCGGTACCCTATCGCGGGGCGGCGTATCAGGCACCGTGCTTCATTCTGGTCGGCAACGAGTCGCAGGGCTTACCGGAGGATTACGAGGCGGCCTGCGATCTGCGAGTGACGATGCCGATGCGCGGGCGCGCCGATTCGCTCAACGCGGCCGTGGCAGCGGCGGTGCTGGCCTATGAGGTGCTGGCGGGGTTGGAGGGGTAGCCCCTACTCCGCCGTATCCTTCTGGGCCGCGACCGCCGGAAGCTCATCCTCGACGCCGTCCGCATCGGCTGCGTTATAGCGCGGGGCGCTTTCGACCAGTGGGACATCTTCGATAGCCTGCTTGCCGATTTCAACGCCCTTTTCCGCGAGCCTGCGGCCTGAGGACAGCACGTTGCGTTCGAAGCTGCCGACGAATTTATTGTAGTTGTTGACCGCGCTTTCGAGCCCGCCGCCAACGCGCTTCAAGTGCTGCGCTGCGACCTCAAGCCGGCTGTAGAGTTCCGCGCCCATGCGACCGATTTCCGCAGCCTCGCTCGCCATCTTGTCCTGCCGCCAGACCTGCGCAACCGTGCGCGCTATGGCGACAAGATTGGTCGGGGTCGCCAGCAGCACTTTGTTGCGGAAGGCGAAATCCCACAATTCAGGATCGTGTTCCAACGCGGCGGCGACAAAGTGCTCGCCGGGGACGAACATCACCACGTAATCGGGCGCGTCGTCGAACTGGCTCTGGTAACTTTTGGATCCCAGCGTCTGCACGTGATTGCGCATCGATTTCGCGTGGAGATCAAGGTGGCGCTTGCGCTCGCCCTCGTCATCCGCCTCGAACGCGGCCTGATAAGCGTTCAATGACACCTTGGCGTCGATCACCAGCTTTTTCTGCCCCGGCACATTGACGATCGCATCGGGCCGCAAGCGGCCGTCCCCAGTGTCCATCGATTGTTCGAGGTGGAAATCGGTGTGCTCGGCCAGCCCGCATTGTTCGAGCACGTTTTGCAACGCCCGCTCGCCCCAGCGTCCGCGCGCCTTGGGGGCGTTGGTGAGCGAATTGCCGAGCCGCTGAGCCTCGCGCTTCACCTCTTCCTGTCCCTTGCGCATCTCCTCGATCACGCCCGTGAGCTGACCGAAAGCGTCGGTGCGCTTGGCCTCCAATTCGGCCACCTGCTTTTCGTAACTGGCCAACCGATCACCAACCGGAGCGAGCAAAGCCTTCAGCTTTTCCTCGCTGGCTTTTTCGGAGTGGCCAAGCCGTTCTTCGGCACGCAGCAGGAATGCCTCCTGCGCCTTGCCCAGCACAGCGGCGCCAGTGTTTTCGAATTCCTTGAGCAGTTTTTCGCGCGATTCTTCGAGCAGGCGTTTCTGTTCGGCAAACCCGGCGCGTTCGGCCCGGAATTGCGCGTTTTCGGCGCGCGCGGTTTCGAGCTGCGCAGCAAGCGTTTGCGCCTGCGCTGCGCGTTCACCAAGTGCGGCCACCTCGATCCGCGCTGCGCCCAATTCGGCGATCGCGCGCTTGAATTCGGCAGCTTGCTCCGCCGCAGCAGCCTCCGCCGCCCCCAGCCGAGCGCGCAATTCACCTAGCGGGCGCGAGGCGAAGAACCAGCCGACCGCGCCGCCAATAGCAGCACCAAGAATCAGGGCGAAAAGCGGGAGAGTTGAGACGTCCATTTGGGCATCCTACACGGAACGTAAAGAGAACGCTAGAGGTGCGATGCCGCTTTCCAACAAGAAAGCTGGACCCCGGATCAAGTCCGGGGTGACGAAGAAATGAAATGGCGCGAAGCGCCGCAAGCGCGACCGCGCGCCCGCAGGGGCCTGGAGCGAAGCGGAAGAACCGCCCCGAGGACGAACCCGCGGAGGCGGGTTCGCAAAACAGGCTACGCCGCCCGGCGGATCTTTTCGAGCTTCTTCAGCGCCATCGCCTTCTTCAACCGCGACAGGTGGTCGATGAACAGGATGCCTTCCAAGTGGTCCATCTCGTGCTGCAGGCAGGTCGCCATCAGCCCTTCGAGCGCCTCTTCGTGGCTCACGCCGTCCATATCCTGATAGCGCACCGTGCAGGTCGCCGGGCGATCGACGTCGGCGTAGATTTCCGGGACTGACAGGCAGCCTTCCTGATAGGTCGAAAGCTCATCCGCAGGATCGATGATCACCGGGTTGATGAAGACGCGCGGCTCGTTTTTGGTGGCGGGATGCGTGTGACTGTGCCCGTCATGCGCGCACTCGACCGGCTCGGCATCCGGGTCTTCGGGTTGCAGATCGATCACCAGCACCCGCTTGGGCACGCCGACCTGAATCGCGGCTAGACCAATGCCGGGCGCGTCATACATCGTCTCGAACATGTCTTCGACGAGGGTGCGCAGCTCGGCATTGAACTCGTGCGGTTCAACCGGGGTCGAGATGATTTTCAGCCGGGGGTCCGGCACTTCAAGGATTTCGCGGATAGCCATTGAGCGCAGATAGGCGAGCAATGCGGAGATTTCAACGCAGCTTAACCGACCGGTCTCCTGGCACGCAAAGCCTGCGCCAATGTGCCTTCATCCAGATAATCCAACTCGCCCCCGACCGGCAGCCCATGCGCGAGCTGCGTGACCCGTAGCGGGAAGGCCTCCAATCGTTCGGCGATATAGTGCGCGGTGGTCTGGCCTTCCAATGTGGCGTTCATGGCGAGCACCACTTCGTCCACCCCGCCCCCTTCAACGCGGGTGAGCAAGCTGGCGATGCCCAAATCCTCCGGCCCGATCCCGTCGAGCGCCGACAGCCGTCCGCCAAGCACATGATACCGGCCCGGGAACAGCCGCGCGCGGTCGAGCGCCCAGACGTCGGCGACCTCCTCCACCACGCACAACGAACGCGCATCGCGGCGCGGATCGGTACAGATGCCGCATGGGTCGCGGGTGTCGACATTGCCGCAGGTCTGGCATTCCACCAGCGTCTCCGAAACTGCCGCCAGAGCCTCCAGCAGCGCGGGCAGCGCCTGTTCGCGGTGCTTGACCAGCCACAGCACTGCGCGGCGCGCCGAACGCGGCCCCAGACCCGGCAGGCGGGCGAGCGCAGAACTCAGAGCCTCGATCTCTTGCGATGCCATGGGGGGAGAGATAGGGGCTGCGCTTCGCTTAACAAAGGCTGCGGGCAAAGCTTATGCGCATCATCTTTATGGGGACGCCCGATTTCGCGGTTCCGGCGCTGCAAGCTTTGCACGCAGCCGGGCACGAAATCGCCTGCGTCTACACCCAGCCGCCGCGCCCGGCGGGACGGGGCAAGCAGCTGCGAGCGTCACCGGTGCAGGACGCGGCGGAGGCATTGGGCGTTCCCGTCCGTTCGCCCAAATCGCTTAAAGGCGCGGCGGAGCAGGCGGAATTTGCAGCGCTGAAAGCCGATGTCGCGGTGGTGGCGGCTTACGGTTTGATCCTGCCACAAGCGGTGCTCAATGCCCCCACCCACGGCTGCCTCAACATCCACGCCAGCCTGCTGCCGCGCTGGCGCGGGGCGGCGCCGATCCACCGTGCGGTGATGGCGGGCGATGCCGAGACGGGCGTGACGATCATGCAGATGGAAGCGGGGCTCGATACCGGGCCGATGCTGCACAAGGTCACTGTACCAGTGGAGCGCAAGACGACGGGCGAGTTGACCGAGGAACTGGCTGCGTTGGGCGCGGCGGCGATGGTTGAAGTGCTGGCCGATCTCGCCGCCTTCCCGCAAAAAACGCAGGACGATGCAGCGGCGATTTACGCTCCCAAGATCGACAAGTCCGAGGCGAAAATCGACTGTGCCGAGAGCGCCGGGGTGATCGAGCGCAGAGTGCGCGGCCTCGCCCCCTTCCCCGGCGCCTGGTTTGAACTCGGCGAAGAGCGGGTAAAGCTGTTGCTCGCCGAAGTGACCGAAGGCGGCGGCGCGCCCGGCACGATACTGGACCACGATTTCACCATCGCCTGCGGTTCGGGAGCAATCCGACCGATCAAACTCCAACGCGCAGGCAAGCCGGTGCTGGAGCGCAGTGAATTCCTGCGCGGGCGACCCGTTGAGACAGGCACGATCCTGTCGTGACTCGCTTCGCTCTCACCCTGGAATTCGACGGTACGCCGTTCCACGGGCTGCAACGCCAGGTCAGCGGGCCAAGCGTGCAGCGGGCGGTCGAAGATGCGCTCCACCGGATCACTGGCGAGACAATCACGCTCAACTCCGCCGGGCGCACGGATGCCGGCGTGCACGCACTGGCGATGCGCAGTCATATCGACATTGAAAAGGCCATCACCCCCTTCCGGTTGATGGGCGCGATCAACGCCCATCTCCGCCCCAATCCCATCGCGGTGACCGCGTGCGAGGTGGTGCCGGATGATTGGCACGCGCGCTTTTCGTGCACCGGGCGGCGCTATCTGTATCGCATCGTCAACCGCCGCGCGCCGCTCGCCCTGCTGCGTGACCGGGCGTGGCAGGTGGCGACGCCGCTCGATGCCGACGCGATGCACCGCGCGGCGCAGGTGCTGGTCGGGCACCACGATTTCACGACCTTCCGCTCGGTCCATTGTCAGGCAGCCGATCCGGTGAAGACACTCGATCTGCTAGACGTGACCGGCGTGCAGACCGCATTGGGCGAGGAAATCCATATCCACGCCGCCGCACTCAGCTTTCTGCATCATCAGGTGCGCAGCATGGTCGGGTGCCTTAAGCTGGTCGGCACCGGCAGATGGGACACCGCCCGCCTCGCCGCCGCGCTCGCCGCGCGTGATCGCGCTGCTTTAGGGCTTAACGCCCCGCCCCAAGGCCTCTACTTCGTTGAGGCAACTTACCCGGATTCGAAAGAGGAAACCCAATGACCACCACTGGCAAACAGCTGTTCACCACCCTCACCCCCGACGGCAAGCTGACGCTGGAGGTGGCGGAGAGCACTTTCCCCGCCCCCACCGGCAATCAGGTGCTGGTCAAGATGGAAGCCGCGCCGATCAACCCTTCGGACCTCGCGATCCTGACCAGCGCGGCGGATTTTGAGACGGCGGAATACACCCCCGGAAAGGTCGTAGCGACCATGCCCGAGCCGTTCCTGACCGGCAACAAAGGTCGCCACGGCCAGCGCCTGACTGCGGGCAACGAAGGCGCGGGCACCGTGATCGCCACGGGTGATAGCGATATGGCCAAGGCGCTCATGGGTGCGCGGGTCGCCTGCGTTCCTGGCCATGCATTCAGCCAATATGCGATTGCGGATGCGATGATGTGCCTGCCGCTGGGCGACAATTCTTGCGAGGAAGGCGCATCCAGCTTCGTCAACCCGATGACCGCGCTGGGCTTTGTCGAGACTGCCAAGATGGAAGGGCACTCTGCCATTATCCACCTGGCCGCCGCGTCGAACCTTGGTCAGATGCTCAACCGCATCTGCATCGAGGACGGGATGAAGCTGGTCAACATCGTCCGCAAGGACGAGCATGTGGAACTGCTGAAATCGCAGGGCGCGACCTATGTCGTGAATTCCTCCGCGCCGACCTACATGGCCGACCTGCGCGCCGCGATTAAGGAAACCGGCGCGTTCCTCGGCTTTGATCCGATTGGCGGCGGACAGGCGTCGGACGGCGTGCTCAAAGCGATGGAACAGGTTGCTTCGAGCCAGATGGCCGAGTTTTCGCGCTATGGTTCGAACCAGGACAAGAAGATGTACATGTACGGGCGGCTCGATCTCGGCCCGACCATTCTGACGCCGTCCTACGGGTTGCAATGGAGCATTTCAGGCTGGCTGTTGACCCCGTTCTTGCAGCGTGCCGGCATGGAGACCGTGGTGCGGATGCGTCAGCGGGTGCAGGCGAACCTCACCACGACCTTCGCCTCGCATTACAAGGCCAAGGTGACGCTAGAAGGGATGCTGGAGAAGGACGCGATCTGCGACTACCGCCAGATGAAAACCGGCGAGAAGTATCTGGTCACGCCCTGGGGGTGAGGCATGTCTCCCCTGCGATTGGGGAGGGTTCGGCGGGTGGGGCGCGATGGTCACAAGACCGCGCAATCCCCACCTCGCCGGACGTTGGCCTTAGTTGCAATGACGCATTGGCGTGCGGAGCCTCAGGCGCGGAGCTGGCGTTGATACCCCGCACCGTAGCGCAGCAATCCTGCGACCGCGTCTGCCGCGACGGGCTTTGAGAACAGATAGCCTTGAATATTCTGGCACCCTTCGCGTTCGAGCACCTCGAACTGAGCGATATCCTCGACCCCTTCTGCCAGAGTCTCCATGCCTAGCGCGTTGGCCAGTGTGGTGATCGCGCGGATCATCGCATGGCCATTGGCGTTGGTGCCCAGATCGTCGACAAAGCTTTTGTCGATCTTGACCTTGTCGAACGGGAAGGAGCGCAAATAGCTCAGCGAGGAATAGCCCGTTCCGAAATCATCAAGCGCAATCCTGACACCCAGATTGCGCAACGAATGCAGCATCGCCAGCGTCGCATCGACATCGGCGATGAAGATGCTCTCGGTGATCTCAAGCTCCAAGCGATGGGGTGCAAGACCGCTGGCTGACAGGGCCGAAAGAACCGTGCTCGTAATCCCGCTGGCCGCAAATTGTTTGGGCGAGACATTGACCGCGACGGATACATCCTCTGGCCAAAGGCTCGCTTGATGGCACGCTTCGCGCAGCACCCATTCGCCGATCGGGATGATGAGCCCGGTTTCCTCCGCCAGCGCGATGAACTCGGCCGGATTAACCCGCCCGCGCGTCGGATGGTTCCAACGGATCAGCGCCTCAAACCCGGTAAGGCGTTTCTCCGCCAGACTGTAAAGCGGCTGAAAATTGAGCTCGAACTCGCCTTCTTTGATGGCGGCGCGCAGGTCGATTTCCAGCTGACGACGCTGGCGGGCTGCTTCGTCCAAGGCAGGCTCGAAGAAGTGGTAGGCGGATTTACCCTCGTGCTTGGCGCGGTACAGTGCCAGATCGGCGTTCTTCATCAAGGTGATGCTGTCGACGCCATCCACTGGGGCGACCGCGATGCCGAGGCTCGCTCCGCACGATGCCGTTTGACCGTTGATCGTCAGTGGGCGGTCAAAGGTCCTTTGCAGGCTGTCGGCGATGTTGCCGAGGCTTGCCTTGTCGTCGATCCCGTCGATCAGGATCGCGAATTCATCGCCGCCGAGCCGTGCGATCAGCGCGTCGGGGTGGTCTTCCTTGAGATGACCGGCAACCAGCCGCAACAGCGCATCGCCCGCCGGGTGGCCAAGCGTGTCGTTGACCATCTTGAAATCGTCGAGATCGACATAGGCGACCATCATCCGTTCACCCGCCCGCCGCCGCGCGAGCATGTTGGCGAGCTGTTCGGTAAAAAGTTTGCGGTTGGGCAAGCCGGTTAGTCCATCATGCAGGCCGACATGAATGATCTCGCGCTCGCGTTCTTCGATGGCGGCGACCATCTGGTTGAAGCTGCTTGCCAACCGGCCGATCTCATCATCGGTTTCTACGCTCAGGCTGACCTCACGCCCTTGCCCGATCAGCCTCGTCGCCTCGTCAAGCTTCTGGAGCGGTTCGGTAACGCTGCGCGCGACTTTCCAGCTGAGACCCAGCACCAGCACGATTCCGCCCACCGCGAGCGCGATCAGCCAGCCTTTGAGGCTGGCATAGGCCGCGAGCGATTCGGCGAGCGCGTGCCGCAGCACCAGCCGGGGGGCGATCCCGTCCTGCAAAACCGCGAGGTCAGAGACATGATAGAGAAAGCGCTCGCTCTCCTCCCGCTCAAACACGGCGTCGGCTTCTGCTTCGCGCAGCCACGACGGCTGGACGCCCGCTTCCACCACGTGCGCTTCGAGCGCGATCGGGGCGAGTTCGACCAACCGATCAAGCTCAGCGCGGTCGAGCGGTTGGGCAATCACCAACCAGCCAATCAGGTCAGGCGCTTCGATCGGTGCAGCTGCCGCCAGCGCCAGTCCGTTGTCCGCAGCGATGATCCCGCGCTTGCCGCCATCGTCGAGCCGAGCCCACAGCGTTTCAGGCGCCGGAATGCCGGTGGCGTCGGCGGCGAGCACTTCGCCTTCAAGCGTCAGGACGAAGGCAGCATCGGCGCGCACCCGGGTTTCGAGACTGGCGAGCGCGCTGGCGATGGTGGCCGCGTCGCCAGTCGCAACCGCCTCCCTGAAGCCGAAATCGTGGGCCAGCACATCAGCCTGATCGGCCATTTGGCGCGCGCGCGCGGCAAGGATTTCATCGAACACGCGGGCATTGGCGGCGAGATCGCGCGCCGCGCCAGCCTCGGCGAAGCGTGCAAGCCCGCCTGCCGCGAGCGACACCACCAACCCCAGCACCAGCGCAAACAGTCCGGCATAAAGCAGCGCGATGCGTGATCGCAGCGAACCGATGCGCAGCCGCATCAGCCGCAAAATTGCCGCCCGCGCTTGGGCGGGCAGCACCTTCGTCAGAATCATCGCAGGGCGACCTTGAGCTTGTGCACCTGCGCGCCGCCATTGATCGTGATCGCCGACTTGCTCTCGCCCGAAGGCGTGCGAAGCATCGGGTGCCAGACGGTCAGGCTCGCCCCGCCGTTCACCATGCCGGCCAGCGTCACGTAGCCGTTGTGATCGGTCTTGCCCGCAAAAGGCGTATCGGTGACCCGGATATAGCCGCGCATCTGATCATGGATGTTGCAGCCCAGCTTGACGCTGCCGACGATCGGGAACGTGTGGGTGCGGGTCTGATCACGGCCGTAGAGATCAATCTCAAACCGCGCGACCTTGGAAAAGCTGTAGATCGAGTGTCGCACCGTATCGAGATTGGGGAAAGCAACTGTACTGCCCCGGGCGACGATCAGCGTACCAGGGGTAAACTGCTGATTTTTCTGCGCCATGCCCATTTTCCAGGGAAACTGGATTGGCCCTTGCGGAAGCTTGGCACTGCGTAGCTCGACCACGGCATCGCGCACCGGCAGGCCATCAGCATCGACAACCTGAACCCGCAAGCTGGCAGGCGCGGCCGCGTGCACCAGCGCGGTTCCGCCAGCCAGCCCAGCAAGTGCGGCAAAACCGGCGGCAATGAGATGCAGAAAAGAGGGGCGGGCGCGCATGGTAGGCTCCTGCCACTATCGTGAACCTCTTAAAGAACCCTCGCCATAAGGTTTAGGGTAGCTTTACCTTGTTTGGCTAGGCGAGGCCGATGTCGATGTTTGCTTCCTGCTTGCTGGCGGTGTGCCAAAGTGTGGCTGCGCTGGCTTCTCCGGTTGATCCCGCACCTGCACCGCAAATCGCCTATGCCCGGGTAATTGATGCCGCGCCGTTGCCGCCCGCTTCCGCCCCGACGCACAGGGCGCACCAACCAGTCAGCACCGATGCGAGCAGTTTGGCCGGGGACGGCGTGCGGCTGGGCAAAGTCGATCTGTTCGATGGCGGCAAGCTGCTGCTGACCAACGGCGTTGCCACGGTTGAAGGCTCATCAGGCGGCGGAATTGCTCGCTGGGCAACGATTGCCGGTCGGCAGGTGCCTGGCGGGATCGGTGCATCGGCCCATGCCACCGCGATCGAACTGCCCGACTTCGGCTGGCGGTCATATGGGGTGGCGGTGGGCTTTGGCGACCGGCTCGAACTCAGCCTAGCCCGCATCGATTTCGACACCCGCGATGCCGGCGCCTTGCTGGGTATCGGGGAAGGCTACACCATCAACCTCGACACCTTTGGCGCGAAGCTGCGGGTCGCGGGCGATGTTGTCTATGGCGAGCCGTGGTTGCCGCAGATTGCCATCGGCATCGAACACAAGCGCAGCCGCGACGGCGCATTGATGCGCGCGCTGGGCGCGGCGGATGCCGAGGGAACTGATGTGACCATCAGCGCCACCAAGCTGCTGCTTTCGCGCAGCTTGCTGGTCAATACGACACTCCGCTATACTGCGGCGAACGAGCTCGGCCTGCTGGGCTTTGGTTCGGCCAATGATGGCTACAAACTGCAATTCGAAGGATCGCTGGGCTACCAGTTGTCGCGCCGCGCACTGATCGGTGCGGAGTATCGCTCCAAACCCGACAATCTCGGGCTTGGCGAAGATGATTGGCTGGACATCTTTGCGGCTTATGCCCTCACCGATCGCCTGACGCTGACTGCCGCCTATGTCGAGTTGGGCTCGATCGCCACCTTCTCCGACCAGCGCGGCGGCTTTGTGTCCGCGCAGGTCGCGTTCTGACCCATTTCCCGGAGCCTTGCCGATGCTGCTGACCACCACTGCTGCCGCTGCACTGATGCTGCTGCAACAAGCCCCTGCCGAAAGCACCGATTGGGACGCCGAGTTCGGGGTCGAGGTGAAAGAGCGCGATGCCGTAACCGGAGAGCTGCCGGTCGATCCCTACACCCAGTCCAACGCCAATGCCGGGGCGAAACCCTATGATGGCGCGGTGCTGGCAGCCGATTTCGGCGGGCGCGAGGGAATCGCCAGAATCGCCGCGCGCACCGTCGATCTGTCTGAAGCCGACCCCCGCATCGCCGATATTTTCGCCGCGAACGACATGGTCCGCCTTAAGCGGACATTGGGTGAGCAGTTCTGCTATCTGCTTGGGGCGGGTTGCGAATATACCGGGCGAGATATGAAGACCGCCCACGCCGAAATGGGTGTCACAAAGGCCGACCTGAACGCGCTCGTCGAAAATCTGCAAATCGCTATGCGCGAGGCGGGCGTGCCCTTTGCCGCACAGAACCGCCTGCTGTCCAAATTGGCACCGGCGTCGAAGGACATCATCGAGCGTTAGGTCGCTCAGAGAACGATAACCGAGTTTAGGAATTGGGCAGGAACGGGCAAAGCCATAAGCCTAACCTCAATCAAACGCAGCCTGTATTCGCGCCGCATCGGTGATCCCATTCGCGATCAGCACCATCAGCAGCATTCGCGCCTTGGCCGGGCCGAGCGCGCGGGCTGCCACCAGCCCAAGCGCGTCATCATCCACCTCGACATTGCGGTCGACGATGCCTTCATCGACGCGGGTTGATCGCACCACTGGCACGCCTGAAGCTGCCGCTTCGGCCAGCGCGGCGATCACGCAGGCGGGGGCGTTGCCCTGCCCCATGCCTGCCAGCACGATGCCTTTGCAGCCGATGCCGAGCAGCGCCTTGACCGGCTGTTCGTCCATCCCTGCGCCTGCGGTGAGGATCGCGACGCGGGGCAACGCTTCGGGCCACACATAACGTGCCTTCTCACCCAAGCGGTGCGGCGGGCCGAACCAATCGAGCCCTGACGGGGTAACGCGGGCGATGGCCCCTCGCGGAAAGCTTTTGAAGGCATCGATGCTCGACGTCGCGGCCTTGCGGGCATCGCGCGCGGCCAGCACCGCATCGCCCATCACCAGCAACACGCCCCGACCTGCCGCCGCAGGATCGCTCACCACCCGCACCGCATTGGCGAAGTTGCGCATCCCGTCCGCCCCCACCGCATCGGCGGGCCGCATCGCGCCGACCAGCACGATGGGCTTGCCCGCAGGCAAGGTGAGGTCGAGCAGGAAGGCGGTTTCCTCCGCCGTGTCTGTCCCGTGGGTGATGATCACGCCGGTGATCGCCGGGTCAGCCTGCGCCCCCGCACACGCCGTATGGAGCGCCTGCCATTGCGGCCAGCCAATATCCTGCGATCCGATCCGCGCGACTTCCTGCGGGATCAACTCCGCCGCCAGCCCCAACGCAGCGAGGTTTCCGAGCATCGCCTCCAGCCCCAGCCCGCCGGGTCGATAGGCTGCGCTCGTCGCGCTCGCTCCTGCGCCCGCAATCGTGCCGCCGGTGCCCAGAACAAGGATGCGCGGTGTGATGGTCATGTCCTCGCCCCTAGCCGCTCATGCGCAGTCCAGCCAGATCGCAATCGCAGCTAGCCGGTATCGCGCTCGAACTTATCAAAGATCGCGGCCAGCCCCGGCACATCGGCCTCTGCCCGCAGCGATGCCAGCGCAGCGGCAATGTCGATTTCGAACTCCGAAACCCCCGCTTCCAACGCGGTATGGTGCGCGCCGAGCGAGCGGGCCAGCGTCAAGGCAGGGCGGTTTTCGGGCAGGATATTGACCGCGAGCTGCTCCAGCCCCTCGCGCTGGCAATCGAGCAACAGCACTGCGCTCAGCAGCCGCGCCAGCCCGCGCCCGTGATATTCATCAATCACCGCGACCGAGAATTCGGCCGTGTCGGGGTCGTCCTTGTCGCGGAAAGCATGCACCACACCCAGCGCCGGCGTTTCAGGCAGATCGCTGCGTAGCGCGCCCCAGGCGATGTGATCATGCCCGTCGACCGTAACCAGCGCCTTGATCACCTGAGGCGGCGCTTCCCGCATCCCGGAAAAGAACCGCAGGTAGCGTGATTGCGCGGATAGCCTGGCAATCCCGTCCTTCAACAGCTGTTCGTCACCCTTGCCAACCTGCCGGATGCACACCGGTGTGCCGTCGTTAAGCTGCGTGTGGATAATCATGGCGCGGGCTCGCTCCTTGTGGCTGCGGCGCTTGTAGCAGCTTCGCGGCTTGACCGCTGCCCAATCCCCGCTAAATCGACCGCACGCCAATGCGTGGGGCGGTTAGCTCAGTTGGTAGAGCATCTCGTTTACACCGAGAGGGTCAGCGGTTCGAGCCCGTTACCGCCCACCATTCATGCGAAGCGCCCGTGATCAGCCACCGGCGCATCCGGTTTGGTTGATGCATATCAAAGAAATTCGGCGCGCGAACTGTCATCAAAATACCCGGCCTACTTTTCTCGATTCGTTTCTGGGAGGTTTTGATGGTTGGATTGACAAGAACTGGCGCGGCCCTGGCCCTCGCGCTGCTCGCGGTCGGATGTGCTGGTAAACCAACACCCTATCAGCCGATTTCGTCGGCCAGTCGCATCGCAGGCGGATATTCCGAGGTTCGGCTCGCGTCGGATCACTTTCGCGTTACGTTCGTCGGCAACAGCTTCACCTCGCGTGAGCGGGTCGAGGGCTCGCTGCTCTACCGTGCGGCCGAGCTGACGCGGCTAGAGGGTTACGACTGGTTTGTAATCGAAGACCGCGAGGTGGAGCATCAGGTCGAGCGCCGGTCGCGTCCCGATCCGCTTTACCGTCCGTGGTTCTATGACGATTACGCCTATTGGCGGCCTTATTGGCGTTATTACGGGCCGCGATCAGGATGGCGCACATGGGATCCCTATTTCGGCGATCCATTCTGGGCTGACCGCGTCGATACGCAGACCGTCGAACGCTTTGAGGTGTCGGCCGAAATCCGGATGGGCCGCGGCACCATGCCAGCAAACAATCCTAGAGCTTTCGACGCGCGCGACGTGATTGCCCGCGTCGGCCCTAAAATCCGCGACAAAGACTAGCGGCAGGCACCATTGTCGGGAACGAGCGGATGCCGAACCGCCATGCGATTGAGATTTTTGGCCTCGGTGTCCAGCTTGCCCCGACGATGCCTGTTCGATGGGCGCAGCATCAAGGCCTGACAACCAGATTGCCAAGATGTCCGCCGTCGAACAACATCAGCAAAGCTTCTGGGAAACGGTCAATCCCGCTGACAACATGCTCTGGCAAAGTGAGTTTTCCGGCTTGTATCAATGCGGATATCTCCGCCATCGCAGCGGGATAGTCCGCCTCGTAATGGCTGACGACAAAGCCCTTCATCATGGCGTTTCGTTCAGCCAGACGAAGGTATAGTTTCGGCCCGCGAACATCATCCAAGTTCTGATACTGCGAAATTGCGCCGCAGATCGCAATTCGTGCCCCGGCGGGCGCCAGATTATCGAGCACAATGTCGAGCAGTTCACCGCCCACATTGTCAAAAAACACATCGACGCCATCGGGCGCTGCTTGGGCCAACTGCTGCGCAAGATCGCCGGTCTTGTAGTCAATGGCGATGTCAGCGCCGAGGGTCTCGACCAGATAGCTGCATTTCGCTGGGCCGCCTGCAATGCCGATTACGCGGGCCCCGCGCGCTTTGGCCAATTGCACCACCACTGATCCAACCGCGCCTGCTGCGCCGGAAACCACCACAACATCACCGGGCTGAACCTGTGCCACACGGATCAATCCGACCCATGCGGTAATCCCGCCAGTGACGTTCAAAGGGCCAGCGAAATCGCTTGGCGTTATGCCGTCTTGCAGGGTGAGTTTGCGCAATCCGGCTGCAGGCAACAGCGCGTGGGTTTGTGCTGACATCATGCCATAAACCCAATCACCGACCGCAAGATCGCTGCTGTTGGACTCGACAATCTGACCGACCCCGAGCGCCGGAATGGTCTCTCCGATAGCAGCCGTTTCGTGCATACCGGCGTCGCTCAGGGTTGTCCGGATCCATGCATCAATCGAAATTGTATCCGCCCGCGCGATGACAAAACCGGGAGCCACATCGCCGATCTCAACATCCTCAATCCCGAAATCATCGATAACGGGCATCCCATTAGGGCGTCGCTTGATGAAGACTCTGCGGTTTTGAATGGCGATGGCGTTGCTCCTCACGAACGGGTGATCGGAGCTACGGGAACGCTGCGATTGGCAACAATTGTCGATTTGACTAGCGGGCCGGAATGAGGCTCCGGCCCGGCCTGTGTCAGCCGCCAAGTTCCTTGAGCAGCAGGTACCAATGGTTCAGCCCGCCATAGAAACTATCGACCGAAAGCCGCTCGTTGAGGCCGTGGGCGAACATGTCCTGCGGCCGGCTCGCCGCGCCGGATATTGCGACGGTGGCATAGCCGCGGGTGCGGTAATGCATCCCATCGGTGCCGCCCGATTCCATGTAAGGCTGGATCGGCAGACCCGGATAGCGCGCATCGATGGTTTTGCGCAGCGCCGCCATCACTTCGTCAGGCACGGCGGATTCCGGGCTTTCAGTGACATCGGTCATCAGTTTGAACTGCACCGCATCGTTGGCCACAACTTGCCGCAGTGTTGCTTCGGTTGCCGCAGCGCCCACGCCCGGGAAGATCCGGCAATTGACGGTGGCGGTGGCCGATTGCGGCAAGGCGTTTTCTGCGTGCCCTGCCCTCAGCATGGTCGCCACGCAGGTGGTGCCGAGCGTGCCGACCGTTTCCGGGTTGGCGCGTAGAACCGCAATCGCTGCCTGATCGGTGGGATCGGCGGCGAAACTGCGCATCGCTGTGCCAGTCTCGCCCGGCGTGATCTGCCCCAAGGCCCCCAGGAATGAACGGGTCAGCGGCGTCGCCTGCACCGGGAAGCGGTGATCCGCAATTCGTCCAATCGCATCGGATAATTCGTAGATGGCGTTGTCGCTGCGTGGGCGCGAGGAATGGCCGCCGGGATTGGTGATGGTAAGATCAAAGGTGGCAAAGGTCTTTTCCGCCGCCTGCACCGCCATCGCGAGCGGCGTATTGTCCGGCGCCAGCGTGATGCCGCCCGCGTCGGAGTTGAGCACATATGCCGGGTCAATTGCCTTGGCGACATAGTCCGCCTGCGCCCGGGTGGAGATCATCCCGCTCTCCTCGTCGCCAGAAAACACCAGATAGAGATCGCGGCCGGGCGTCCAGCCTTCCTGCTTCAGCCGAATGAAAGTCTGAACCAGGTTGGCAATGCCGTATTTGTTATCAGTGGTGCCCCGGCCGAAGAAATATCCGTCCTGCTCAGTCAGGGTAAAGGGCGGCAGCACCCAGTCTTCGGCCAGCGCGTCAACCACGTCCATGTGGCCCAGCAGCACGATCGGCTTGCGCCCGTCGGGCTTGGCCGCCGCAAAGCGCACGATGAGGCCCTGCACCGACTCACCGGCGCTGTCGTAGTCGTTGATCATGATATCGGTATCGGCAAAGCCAGCCTGTTTCAGCCGGCTTGCCAGATAGGCCACCATCTCAGGCGTTTTTGCCTGACCCCGCGCGGTGCGGATTGCGATGATGTCGCGGTAGATGTCGAACGCCAACTGCTGATCCGATGACAGCGGTGCGCGGTCAGCCGCGCTTGCCGCGCTGCTCGATGCCAGCAGCGCCCCGGCAAGCGCCAGCGCCGTCGTGGTTCGCGTCCAGCTGCTGCGCGCCGTGTGTGCCGTGCTCATGATCATCATTCCCCTGTTCGTGTTCGTCTTCGGTTGCCCGCGTCGGCGCCTATTCGGCAACAGTCAAAAGGCTGGACAAGTCCATCCAGTCATCTTCGCCAATCGGATCGCCCGGCGGCACGCTGACCATACGCGGCAAGCTGGCTGCCAGCTGCTCGCGCTGATCGGGATCGAGCAGCCGCCGCGACAGGCTGAGCGCCCAAGCGCGTTCGGCCCCTCTGGCTTTGCGCTTGGCCAGCGTAGCGCCAACATCGGCCAGCGTCTGGTCAAGCGCGGCGGCAACTTCGGGGCTGGCATCCGGGCGGCGCGCGACCTGCGCCATCGTCGCCAAGGTGCGATAAGCGACGCGGCGACCAAGATCATCGTCCGTTGATGCCAGTACGGAACCGGTCAGCCGATCGAGCAGTTCGCCAACGCCAAGCGCAGATCCATCGCCTTGGCTCTGGACGACCAGCCGCGCCAGCCGCCGGGGGGCAAGCAACGTCTGCACGGTCAATTGCGCAGCCGCATCGGCGGCAACCAGAGGGTCGAACACAGGGCCGCCCGCAGTCCCAAAAATCTCGGTCTCATACTGCCGGTCGGTGGTGCCATTCTGCGCTGCCGATAGCAGGGGTACGAGGGCTGGCGGCACGCGCAACGCTTCGGGCCGCAGCGTGGCCAGCGCCGCATCCAGCGCCGCGCGCTGCTGCGCCGGGGCGACCGGCGCCGCCGCCTCGCGTCCGTCGCCGTTCACGGCATAGGTAAATTCGACCCCGCCGATTGCTTTGGCCGCCGCCACCAGTTGGTATCGGTGGAGCAGCCACAATGGCACGAACCGGCGGCGCAGGTTGGACACTGGTTCACCCGGGCTCAACGCTCCCAAGCCAAAGCGGGAAAGCGCAGCGGCGCGCACCGTCATCAGCCGGTTCAATTCCCCCACCGGATCAGCGCCATCGTCCCACAATCCGCCCCAGACATAGGCCGTATCAGCGGCGCGGGCGTTGTCGTCCTGCACATAGCGGAACTGCGTCGCCGTTTGCGCCGCCTCCTGCTCGCCCGCATCGGCATAAAGCCAACGCACGGTCGCTGCGTCCCACGCACCGATCCCCTCGGCATAGGCGTCAGACAGGTCTGGCTTGCCATCGACAAGGCCGATGCGCGGCGGCGGATAGTCCATCACCGAAGCCCGATCCTGCGTGCTGGCGGCAAAGTTGTGTGCAAAGCCGAGCGTGTGGCCGACTTCATGCGCGCCGAGCTGGGCCAGCCGGTCGAGCGCGACCTTGACCGGATCGTTAGGCCCGCCGCTATTCAGCTCGCTGGCACCGACCAGCGCCTGGAATATCTGGATATCCTGCCGCGCGCGCAGCGATCCCAGCACTACCATGCCCTTCACGATCTCCCCTGTCCGCGGATCGACGATCTGTTGGCCATAAGCCCAGCCGCGCGTCGCCCGATCGACCCAGTTGACCATGTTGTACCGCACGTCGAGCGGATCGGCCCCTTCAGGCAGCATCTCGACCTTGAAGGCATCGATGAACCCCGCTGCCTCAAAGGCATCGGCCCACCAGCCAATCCCTTCGAGCAGCGACGAACGGATTGGTTCCGGCGTGTTGCGGTCAAGATAGAAGGTGATCGGCTTTTTCACCCGCGACCGGGGTGCATCGGGGTCAAGCTTTTCCAGCCGGAAGCGGTTTGCGAAATCAGTCACCACCGGCGCGCCCAGCGGCGCCGAAAAGTCCACCGCCTGCGTGGCAAAACCGCCCAGCCGCGGATCAAAGCGGCGCGGCGCAAAGCCCGGTTCGGGCAACCTTACAAAGCTGTGGTGAACGGTCAGAGTGACCTTCCTCGGCTCAGGCACGATATTCTCGACCTCGGCCCCCGGCTTGTCGGAGGCAAAGGTCTGGATGGCGTCCACTTCCAAATTGTCAGGAAACAGCCGAACCGAGGCCGGATCGGCGAGGCTCAACTTATCATCAAGCCTGAAACCCTGACCGGCAATCGCTGTCGCTGCGCCGACACCCAGCACATCGCTTTCCTGATTGAGAGCGGCGGCGATGCCGAGGGTGTCGAGCGCGAGGAACGGCGCGATGTCGATCACCAGCCGCCCATCATCCAGCGTTTCGGCAATATCGGTCAGCCAGACGGTGGAGATGCCAAAGTCGCTCGCTACTGCCGATTGCTGCGCGCTATCCCCGGCGCTGGCCCGGAACCGAGGGTTTTCAAATTGCACCGCGATCTTGCCGCCGATCCGCCGGAAAGCGAGCAACTGCGTGTTGCCGATCCGCCCGCGATCCAACCCCAGCGGCGCCGAGCCAAGCCCGGTCTTGAGCGCGGTGCTATACAGCAGGCGCAGCGCCACACCGTCTTGCGCAGGCGGCGGCAGGGTGACGAGGATACTGCCCTTGGCCGGATCGGTGCGAACCTGCACCAGCCCGATCTCACCAGCGGGCGCGGTAACTTCCCGCGCGCTATCTTGCGCGCCGAGCGGGGTGAGCGGCAGGGACAGGGCAAAAAACAGCGCTCCAAGGCGCGTGCCGAACGTCGTTTTCATCAATTCCCCTTGCTCGCTTGCGTGCCCCGAACCCCATGGGCAGACGCGATGTTCGGGCAAGAGCCAGCAAAGCTCAAGCACGAAAGCGCCAGCTGGCGTCAATGCCTGCGCCAGCGTAGCGGATAGGTTGGCGCGAAGCCGACCAACCGATGAGGAGAACCGCCGTGGATTTGCAGCTTGATGGAAAAACCGCACTCGTGCTGGGCGCCAGTCGCGGCCTTGGCCGGGCCATTGCTGACAGCCTCGCGCACGAAGGAGCCGATGTCATCACCGTGGCGCGCTCCGCTATCGAGGATTCGGCCTACCGCCACATCACCGCCGATCTCGATGATCCCGCAGCGCCCGCACAGATCATCGCCGCAGTGCGCGCGGCCGGACGCCCGCTCGACATCCTTGTTTTGAACAGCGGCGGCCCACCCACCGGCACCGCCGCCGCCACGACACCGAGCGATTTTGCATCAGTGTGGGGCCGGATGTTCAATGCCCAGCTGACGCTGGCGCAAGCGTTTTTGCCGGACATGCGTGAACGCGGGTTCGGGCGAATTCTTGCCGTCGCATCGACCAGCGTGGTCGCGCCGATCCCCGGCCTAGTGCTGTCGAATGCTGTCCGGGCGGCGCTGGCTTCGTGGTGCAAGACGCTGGCCACCGAAGTGGCTGCCGACGGCGTTACGGTTAATCTGCTTCTCCCCGGACAGATCGCCACCGACCGGCTCACGAGCCTGCACGAAGCGATGGCGCAGGGCAGCGGGATGACCAAGGAACAACTCACCGCGCGTTCGATGGCAGCGATCCCGGCAGGACGGCTCGGGCGGCCGGAAGAATTCGGCGACATCGCCGCATTCCTCGCCAGCCCGCGCGCCGGCTATGTGACCGGATGCGCTATCAAGGTCGACGGCGGGATGACCGCATCGCTGTAACGCGCTGCGGCGCTGACCTGCGCTCACATTGAACGGCGGGCGATCCATTCATCAACGCGCCGTTCGAGGATCGACAGCGGCTGCGAACCCGATGCGATCAGCAGATCGTGGAAGCCTTTGATGTCGAATTTCGCGCCCAACGCTGCTTCGGCCTTGCGTCGTTGTTCGATGATCTTGATCATGCCGATCTTGTAGCCGGTGGCCTGTCCGGGCAGCGTGATGTAGCGGCGCACTTCCGACCGCGACCGCTGAAGCGGCTGTCGGCCCGTGATGTTCATGTATTCCACCGCCTGATCCTCGGTCCAGCCGAGCGCGTGGATGCCAGTGTCGACCACCAGCCGCGCCGCACGAAACAGCTCGGCATCCAGCCGCATAATATCGGCCGGAATATCCGGAAAAGCACCCATTTCGGCGCACATCGCCTCAGCATAAAGGCCCCAGCCTTCGCCAAACGCAACATAGCCGGTGACAGAACGGAACTTGGGCCCGCCCTGTTGGCGCACCTGAATGTCGCCCTGCATGTTATGGCCGGGGATCGCCTCGTGGCACATCAGCGTGAACATCGCCGCGGGATCGGGCGTGTTACCGACAAGGTGAACATAGGTGCGCGCCGGGCGGGCACCATCAGGGCTGGGGGCCGAGGCATGGGCGGCCCCGCCTGCCACTTCCGAAAAGGCCGGTTCGCGCACCACCTCGATACCATAGGCGGGCAAGGTGCCGAAATAAGGCGCCAGCAAGGTGCGGGTCTTGGCGACAAAGGCGTTTGCCGTGGCGAGATATTCGGCCCGTGCCGCATCATCATAGGGGCGCGGCGGAAAGAGCCGGGCGCGCTCGTTGTAAAAGGCGTGCCGATCCGTAAAGCCCGCGCTCTGCGCCAGCGCATCCTGCTCCGCTTCGATCCGTGCCACTTCCGAACGTCCAATCGCATGGATCTGCTCAGCGGTCAGGTCGGTGGTGGTGTTGAGTTTGAGCTCGGCAGCGTAATAGTCAGCGCCGCCCGGTAGCGTGATCGCCCCGACCCGGCCGCTGAGTGCATCGGTCAGGCTTTCTTCGGCCCAGGCGATCACCCGTTCGTAAGCTGGTTGCAAGGCCACAATCGCGCTGCGCGCCTCGGCCAGCAGAGCATCGGCATCGCCGCGCGTGAGCTTGCCAGCGGCAACCAAAGCCTCGGCCTTGGCCTTGACGTCTGCCCACAACGCCGCATCGGGCCCGTCCCCATAAGGCGCGCCGGAAATCAGCTGGCGGCTGCCTGTGATGATGGTTTCGATCTGGAAGCGCGGTGCACGAATGCCCGCCGCTTCGCTCGCCTTGGTGCGTTCGATGGCGACATCAAGCACCGCCGGAATGCCGCGCAGCCGGGCGATGTAATTTGTCAGATCGGTTTGGTCGGCGACCGTATGGGTGTTGACCAGAAAATCGGGCATTTGGCTGTGCGCCGAATACAGCCGCGAATAGAACGGTGGGCGATAGATGCGGCCCGTTTGCGAGAGCGCCGCGCGCTCTGCTTCAAGCGCCCATATGTCGTAATTGACTTGGCCTTCGGACGACAGCCGGGCGCGGTCAAATTGCGCGCGCATCTTGGCCACGCTGGCTTCGCGCCAAGCGACCTGCGCATCGGCCGCCGCATCGCCAATGTCGTTCCAGCGATCCCCGCCATCCTGAATGCCCAGTCGCGTGGCAAGCTGCGGTTGCAGCTTCAACCACTCGGCAAATTCCGCATCGAGAAATGCCGTCAAGCGCGCGTCTTCCTGCGCGAAATTGGCGTCCGGAGCAGCGACAGCGGCGGCACTATCCTGCGCCAGCGCGGCCGCGCTCGGCAGCATCAGCGCGGCGATGACAGTGGCGAGGGTGCAAGAAAATGTGCGCTTCATCTGGGTTCCTGTCGCTGACCGATGATCGATCAAGGGTAATGATTGCTTGGCGTAGCGCGCCAAGCAAAGGGGGTGAAGGGGCTTTCGCACCAGGCATCACAGGTGGCGCATGGCGGAAGCTGCTGGTTTGGCAATCGCCCAAAGTACCCTCAGGCTCGACCAGCGGCATTTTGCTTGGCAAGATTGGCGCTAGGCTGGCCGCAGCCTGTTATCCGCAGGAGGGGGAAAAATATGAAGCACCGCTGGATCGCCGCTGCCTTGCTCGCCACGAGTGCGCTCGCCGCGCCTATCGCCCACGCGAAGGAGGCCGAGACCAAGCTGCTGCGCGATCCGGCGCTGTCGGACAATGCGCTCGCGTTTGTCTATGCTGGCGACATCTGGATCGCCGCGGCGGATGGCAGCAACCCCATGCGGCTGACGTCGCACCCCGCCGATGAACGCGATCCGATCATCTCACCCGATGGCACCAAGATTGCCTATACCGCCAATTACGACGGCAATGCCGATGTGTTTGTGATCGATGTGCGCGGGGGCGAGCCGCAGCGCCTGACCTGGCATCCGGGTGATGATAGCGCGGTCGACTGGGCACCGGGCGGCAAGACGGTGGCGATGGTCAGCGCGCGCGAACGGCGGTCAGGCCGATCTGGGCAGCTTTACCACGTCGGGCTGGACGGAGGCCTCCCGCAAAAGGTGTCCGAAGCATCAGTTGCGGCGGGAAGCTACGACGAAAGCGGGCGCGTTTTTGCCAACGTGCCATGGACATCGGGCAATGCTGTGCTGACCGGCGGAGGCGTGAACGGTTGGCGCGGCTATCGCGGCGGGCGCACCCCGTCGCTCCAGCTGATCGATTTCGGCGCTGGCACGTCGACCACCATCCCCGGCGATCGCACCAGCGAATTCGATCCGATCTGGATGGGCGGCAAGCTCTATTTCCTCTCCGACCGCTGGAACACCCGCGCCAATATCTTCAGCTACGATCCCGCCAGCGGTGAGACCGTTCAGATCACCCGCGAAAGCGATTGGGACATCCGCAACATCACCGGCAAGAACGGGCGGATCGTCTACGAAGCAGGCGGCGCGCTCCATACGCTCGACGTGGCGAGCGGCACGTCAAGCCGCCTGCCCATCAAGCTCGTCGCCGACCTGCCTGCGCGTCGCGCAGGCTGGCAACCGGTTGGCGATCAGATGACGAGCGCGGTGCTCTCCCCTTCCGGCGCTCGGGTCGCGGTCACTGCCCGCGGTGAGGTTTTCACCGTCCCGACCGATAAGGGCGCAGTCCGCAACATCTCGCAGACCGCCGCAACCCGCGATTATTCCGCGATCTGGTCGGATGATGGCACAAGGCTCGCCTATGTCACCGATGACGGGGCCGGACAGGCGCTGGTGATTGAAGATCAAAGCGGCATCCAGCCTGCGCGCCGCATCCCGCTGGGTGACCATTTTTACGAACTGGTCGGCTGGGGCAACGCGGGCAAGCATATCATCTTTGCCAGCAACAAGCTGACCCTGCATGCGCTGGATGTGGCAAGCGGCAACCATTGGCAGGTCGCCAGCAGCCCGCGGCGCAATGGCAATTTCGGCGCGACCATTTCTCCCACTGGCAACTGGGTGGCGTACACCACCCGCGGGGCGAACGAGAACGCCGCGCTCACTCTTTACGACCTCGCCAGCCGCCGCAGCCATCCGGTGACGAGCAGCTTTGCCGACATTGGCTCGCCGCAATTCTCCAAGGATGGCAAATTGCTGTTCTTCACGGCTTCGACCAATGCTGGCTCGTTCTATTCCGGGCTCGACATGACGACGCAGGATCGCCCGTATCGCGCGGGGATCTATGCCGCCGTGCTTGAAGCTGACGGGGAATCACCACTCGCCCCGATCCTTGCCAATGAAGAGGCGGAGAAGCCGGACACCGACGCCAAGGAAGGCATGTCCGATAAGGACAAGAAGGCCGACAGCGCCAAGGCCAAGGATCCGGCTCCCAAGGTCGATCCCGTCAGGCTGGAGCGGCGCATCGTTGCGCTACCCGTCGCCGAAGCAGCCTATGGCAGCCTCGCCACCGCCAAGGACGGCGCGCTGTTCTATATCGAGCGTGTCCAGCCCGGCGTCGCCACCGGCCCCGGCAGCGGACAGGAACGCGCGAGGCTGATGCGGTTCGACTTCGAAGAACGCAAGGCAGAGCAGGTCGGTGACGGCGTGACCGCTGTCACCACCGATGCCAAGGGTGAAAAACTGCTTTTGATGAAGCACGACGACACCCTGCTCACCGCCGACGCGGGCAAGAAGTTGGAGCCTGAGCCGGTGAGCCTCGCCGGAGCGAAGCTGTATGTCGATCCGATGGCCGAGTGGAGACAGATCTTCGGCGATGTTTGGCGGATGGAGAAGGAATATTTCTACGATCCGGGCCTGCACGGGCTGGATTGGGCCGGGGTGCGCGCCAAGTTCGAACCGCTGCTGGCGCATGTCGGGCGGCGCGAAGACCTCAACGAGCTGCTGATCGAAATGACGGGCGAGATGGGTGTCGGCCACAATTATGTCGCCGGCGGCAAGGTGTATGATAACAGCGCAGCCGCGCCCGGACTGCTGGGCGCAGACATTGTCGCGGAAAACGGGCTTTACCGGATCAAGCGCATTTTCAACGGCGAACAGTGGAACCCGTTCGTTGCCGCCCCGCTGGCCGCACCCGGCGTCGATGTGAACCAGGGCGATTATATCGTCGCCATCGACGGCAAGGAACTGACCTCAAGCGACAATATCTACGCCGCATTGTCGGGCGCGCGCGGCAGCCAGATCGCCGTGACCGTTGCCGCCACGCCCACTGGGCCGCGCCGCACATCGACGGTTGAACCGGTCGCCAACGAAGGCACCTTGCGCCTGTGGGCTTGGATCGAAGACAACCGCAGGCGCGTCGATCAGGCGACCGGCGGACGGGTGGCCTATGTCTATATGCCCAACACCGCCGACGCCGGGTTCACTCTGTTCAACCGGATGTATTTTGCGCAGACGGACAAGGAAGCGCTGATCCTCGACGAACGTTCGAACGGCGGCGGGCAAGCGGCCAACTACATCATCGACGTTTTGGGCCGGAAATGGCTTGCAGGCTGGAAAGACCGCGAGGGATTGACCTATTCCACGCCGGGCGGCGGGATCTACGGGCCCAAAGTGATGCTGATCGATCAGGACGCAGGCTCAGGCGGGGACTGGATGCCCTATGCTTTCCGCGAAAACGGGCTTGGCACGCTGATCGGCACGCGCACATGGGGCGGCCTGATCGGCATCAGCGCCAACCCCGGGTTGATGGACGGCGGGCGACTTGCGGTACCGAACTTCCGGTTTTACGACACGCAGGGCCGCTTCACGATCGAGAATGAGGGCGTTGCGCCTGATATCACGGTCGAACTCGATCCGCTCGCGCTCGACCGGGGGCAGGACACCCAGCTTGAGGCCGCGATCGGGAGCGTCTTGCAGCAGCTGGAAGGGGCCACCTCGCCCATCAAACCGCCGCCGCCCTACCCGACCGAAATCGGTAAGTGAGCAACCGGGCGCAGGCTGGAGACGGCCTGCGCCCCGCCCCGCCTGTCCATCTGTTACGGAAAGCGATCAGTTCTGTGCGAGCGCCTTGCGGATGGTAGCGATGGCTTCCGGGCTATCCCATTCGTAACCGCCGGCCACCCGCAGCACCTCTTTCCCCTGCGCATTGAACAGGATCGTCAACGGCAACAGGCCTTCGGGCGTGAACTGCGCGGAAAGCTGCGCGTCGGGATCAAGCCACGGTTCGAGCCGCGCGAAGCCTTTCTGCGCAAAGAACGGCGTCACCACTTCGGCCCCGCGCACATCCTGACTGATGGTGATGACCCGCACCTCGCCCTCCAGCTCGCCAGCCAGCGCGTCCAATTGCGGCATCTCGACCACGCAGGGCGCGCACCATGTTGCCCACAGGTTGATCAGAACCGGCCCGTCTTGGGCGACGAGATCGAGCGTGCCTCCCTCCGCATCGCTGAACTGCATCGCGGGGAGCGGCGTTCCGGCAAAGCTGCGCAGCACGGTGCCAGTCGGCGCGGCGGCGGCTTCATCCGGTTGCGCTGGCGCTTCCCCCGCCCTATCGCAACCCGCCAAGAGCAGGAACGACAGGGCACAAATGAGCGACGAGCGGGACATAACAGGCTCCGATACGGGTGCGACCAACGCGATGTGGGGCGGGCGCTTCGCTGCTGGCCCTAGCGCGATCATGCGCGAAATCAACGCCTCGATCCCGTTTGACAAGGCGCTGTGGGCGCAGGACATCGCCGCCAGCAAGGCGCATGTCGCCATGCTGGGCGCGCAGGGGATTATCGCCGCCGATGATGCTGCCACGATCAGCGCGGGCCTCGACGCAGTCGCCGCCGAATACGAAGCAAACGGCGTGCCCGAAGACTGGGACCGCGAAGACATCCATATGACCACCGAGGCGCGGCTGGCCGAGCTGATCGGCCCGGTCGCCGGGCGCCTCCACACCGCACGCAGCCGCAATGATCAGGTGGCTACCGATTTCCGCCTGTGGGTGCGCGATGCTATGGATCAGATGGACGCTGGCCTCGCCGGGTTGCAGCGCGCGCTGGTAACCCGCGCAGGCGAGCACGCGGACAGCATCATGCCCGGCTTCACCCACCTGCAAACCGCGCAGCCAGTCACGCTGGGCCACCACCTGATGGCCTATTATGAAATGCTGCGCCGCGACCGTTCGCGGTTGGCCGATGCGCGCATCCGGATGAACGAATGCCCGCTGGGTTCCGCCGCGCTGGCGGGCACGGGCTTCCCGATTGACCGCGATGCGACCGCAAGCGACCTCGGGTTTGACCGGCCCACCGCCAATTCGCTCGATGCAGTGTCCGACCGCGATTTCGCGCTCGATTTCCTTTACGCTTGCTCCACCACTGCGCTGCACCTCTCGCGCCTCGCCGAAGAGTTGATCCTGTGGGCGAGCCAGCCGTTTGGCTTCATCCGCTTGCCTGACAGCCTTTCAACCGGCTCGTCGATCATGCCGCAGAAGAAGAACCCCGATGCCGCCGAACTGGTGCGCGGCCATTCGGGCCGAGTGATCGGGGCGCTCACCAGCCTGATGATCACCATGAAGGGCCTGCCGCTGGCCTATTCCAAGGATATGCAGGACGACAAACCCCCGGTGTTCGAAGCCGCTGGCCTGATGGCGCTCAGCATCGCGGCGATGACCGGGATGATCGCGGAGACGACCTTCAACACCGCCCGGATGCGAGCGGCGGCCGAACTCGGCTATGCCACCGCGACCGATCTGGCCGATTGGCTGGTGCGCCAAGCGGGCATCCCGTTCCGTGAGGCGCACCACATCACCGGGACGGCAGTCAAATTGGCGGAATCGCGCGGGATTGCGCTCGACGCGCTCCCGCTCGAAGACCTCAAGGCGATTGATGCGCGGATCGACGAAAGCGTCTATGCTGCGCTGTCGGTCGATGCCTCGGTCGCGGCGCGCGCGTCTTACGGTGGAACCGCGCCCGATCAGGTTCGTTTGCAGGTGGCCCGCGCGCGGCTGGCGCTGGGGATGGAGGAATGATGCGGATTGCGCTTGCCCTTGGTGTTGCTCTCGCTCTGACCGGATGCGGGGCCAAAGCGCCGCTCACCCCGCTGGCGGGCACCACCCTGCCGACTGCGCCTTATGGTGCGCCGGACAAGCCGACTGCTGAGGAACTGCTCCGCCGCGAAGCGCTCGCCGCGCCCGAACGCAGTGTTGAACTGCGCCGCCGCTCGGAAGAACGGCAGGATGACCCCTTCGATCTACCCCCCGAATAGAAACGAACCCGATGGACCATTTTGCGATTAAGAACGGCGTGATGCACGCCGAAGACGTGCCGCTGCCGGTGATTGCAGATAGCGTCGGCACCCCGGTTTACGTCTATTCGCGCGCCACCCTGGAACGCCACGCACGCGTGTTCCGCGAGGCATTGGACGCGGTGCCAGACAAGCTGATCGCCTTTGCGGTGAAATCGAACCCTAACCTCGCCGTGCTCAAGGTGTTGCAGCGTCAAGGCATGGGCGCAGATGTGGTCTCGGTCGGCGAAATGCGCCGCGCGCTCGCCGCCGGGATGGCGCCGGACATGATCGTGTTTTCGGGCGTCGGAAAAACCGCTGCCGAGATGGTCGCCGCATTGGATGCTGGGATCGGTCAGTTCAATATCGAGAGCGAGGAAGAAGGCGTTGAGCTCGCCGCGCTTGCCGCCGCCAAGGGGATGACCGCACAGTGCACTTTGCGGATCAACCCTGATGTTGATGCGGGCACCCACGACAAGATTTCAACCGGAAAAGCCGACAACAAATTCGGTGTCCCGATCAGCGAAGCCGGGCAGATTTTCGGCAAGCTGGCGGGATTGCCGGGAGTCAACCTGCGCGGTGTCGCGGTCCATATCGGCAGCCAACTCGCTGATTTGGCTCCGTTAGAGGTCGCCTTCGAGAAGCTGGGCGCGCTGGTCACCGCGCTGCGCGCGGCGGGCCATGTGATCACTCATGTTGATCTCGGCGGCGGGCTTGGCGTGCCGTATCGCGTCGGCGAAGTGCTGCCCGCGCCTTCCGAATATGGCGCGATGGTGGCGCGGGTGACGCAGGGTTGGGGCGTGAAGCTGATCTTCGAACCGGGCCGGGTGATCGCGGGCAATGCCGGCGTGCTGCTGACGCGGGTGGTGCGGGTCAAGCGCGGGATCAACGATCCGTTCGTGATCGTCGATGCGGCGATGAATGATCTGGCGCGGCCTGCGCTGTATGGTGCCTATCACCACTTCGAAGCGGTGGAGCCTTCGGGCGCGCGGATGACGGCGAATATCGTCGGCCCGATCTGCGAAACCGGCGATACTTTCGCGATGGGGCGCGAATGCGACAAGTTGGAGGCGGGCGAATTGGCCGTGTTCCGCACCGCGGGCGCCTATGGCGCGACGATGGCATCATCCTACAATTCGCGCGGGTTCGTGGCCGAAGTGCTGGTCGATGGCGACAAGTTCGCCGTGGTCGCCGACCGGATCGAAGCGGGCGCGATCATGGACGCTGAACGCGTGCCGGAATGGCTGATTTGAGCCGCTTATGAGCCGCATCGCCAGCCTGCCGCTGTTCCATCAGATCACTGGGCAGTCCGTGCTGGTGCTAGGCGATGGGCCTGCCGCTGAACCCAAGCGGCGGCTGGTTGAGCGGGCTGGCGGGGTGATCGTTGACGACCTCGCCCGTGCGGTTGATGAAGGGGTGCGGATTGCCTTCATCGCTTACGATGATGCGCGTGCTTGTGAGGTCGCGGCGATCAACGCCCGCTGTGCCGGGATGCTGGTCAATGTTGTGGACCGGCCAGAATTGTGCGATTTTACAACGCCTTCAATCCTTGACCGTGACCCGCTGCTGGTAGCGATTGGCACCGGGGGCGCGTCTGCGGGCCTCGCCAAGCATGTGCGGTTGCGGCTGGAGAGGGTGCTGCCCGAGACGCTCGGCCGGCTTGCCAAGGCGTTGGAGGCGGCGCGGCCGGCCTTGCGACGCCGGTTTCCGGACGGGGCGGACAGGCGGCGCGCTGTTGATGCAGCCTTGCGCGAAGGCGGCGTGCTTGATCCGTTGGATTCTCAATCTTTTCATAAAGTTGAGGCATGGATTGCGGGCGATGCGGCAGGGCGTTCGGGTGCGGTGATCGGCCTCACCCTGACCAGTGCCGACCCTGAAGACCTGACGCTGCGTCAGGCTCGCTTGCTGGGTGAGGCAGACGTGCTGCTGCTCGATGGCGAAGTGCCTCCCGCGATTCTTGCCAGAGCCCGCGCCGATGCTGCACGGATGGCGTGGAAAGCGACAGATGCGCCAGAAAACGCCAGTCTAGAGGGGGTCAAGCCGGGGTCTAGCGCGACCAAGCCGGAGTCTGGAGCGAGCAAGACAGGGTCTAAACCGGGCAAGGCTGGGTCCGGCGACGCAGCCCCCGATCCGCAAACAGAACACGCAACCGGGCTGACCCTGATCCTGCGCTGGCGGCCCCAAACCCAGGTCCAAGCCGAACTCTAAGCCGCCATTTCGATCGGGACACTCAGGCTAGCAAAATAACCGCCCATTGCGGTCACGGCCTTGTCGCTTAGCGCAATGAATGCGCGGCGTTTATCCGCCGGGTCGGGCACGCGTTGGAAAATCCCGGTTTCGACCATCTGCGTCAGCCAGCGCAGCGCGGTGGTTGCGGGGACACCAGCGGCAATGCACAGCGAAGTGACCGAGACTTGCGCGCCTTCGCCATGCGCGGCGGTCAGGTCGAGCAGCATGTCCCACGCCGGATCGCCGAACAACGCCGGATCAAAGAACCGCGCCCGCGCCTGCCGATTGGCGATGACTTGCCGCACCATCCGGGGATCGGGCAGCGGTGCCGCGGCCCCACCGCCAAATTCCGGCAATCCGGGCCCGCCGGCGTCGGGCCGATGCGCGCGGAAATCACGTTTGAAATCGCTTAGCGATGTCGCTTTGCCCGCGTCAGGCCGAGATATCCGGTCGAGCGAAGTGGCAATCGCTTCGACCTGCTGCGATAGGCGGAGCAGCGCCACGCGGTCTTCATCGCCCATTTCGCGCAGCCGCGCCGCACCCGCTTCACCCATGACGCGGCCCACCGCGATCACCCGTTCGGCCCGGCTGGGAGAAACGAGGATCTGCGGGTTCGACTGGTCCATCACCGCGAACACATCATCGAGGCCCGCCATGTTGGTCGCCACGATCAACTTAGCCCCCGATCGCGCCACCCGCATATCGAGCCGCGCCAACCCGGCCAGCATCATGCCATCAAGTCCGCGCGAACCGGTTACCGGACAATCGACCACCACCACATCGCCCAGCATCGCGATCGGCCCGTCGAGCAGGGCGGCCACCGTTCCGCCATCGATGGTGCGGAACCCGGCCCCGCCAAGGTCATCCGCAATCTGCGTTCGCGCCTGCGCATTCGCGCCGAAAATCGCCACCCGCGCAGGACATCCAGCGGCGTCACAGGCGGCTTCGTATGAAAAATCGGCTTGTTTCGAAACGTCGTTCAACATGGGTGCGACTCCAACGATGTTGGAACGAGAATAGAACAAAAACGGATCAGGTCAAGTATAAGTGCGTATTTACCGGCCACAGGCGGCCCCTCCACCATCCTTCGGATGGTTGCCATCCCCTAATGGGGAGGATTGCTAGGGCCGTATCTCGATCACCGTTCCATCGGGCACGATGCGCCACAGCTCCTCGATTTCCTCGTTGGAAAACGCAATGCAGCCGTCGGTCCAATCGCCCGGAACGCGTCCGAACGGCAGTCCGTTGGGCTGGCCGTGGAGGAAGATATCGCCACCGGGCGAGCGGCCATATCGGGCCGCAAATGCGCGGTCAGCTGGCGCAGGGTAGGATACTTTGAGGCTCAGGTGATAGGCGCTGCCGGGATTGCGGCCTTCGATCACATAGCGGCCTTCGGGGGTGCGTTCGTCGCCTTCGAACTGCTTGTGCCCCTGCGGCGCATCGCCGAATTGCAGCCCGCGCCAAACCTTGACCGGCTGGCCCCCGACATAGCCGATCATCAGCCGTTCGGATTTGTCGACCAGCAGATAATCGACTTGGGCAAAGGCGCGCTGCGGCACGATCCGCGCCGCTTCACGTTCCAGCGATGGCTGCGACGGGGGTGTGTCTGCCAAGCGCTGCGGCGGCGCGGCGCAGGCAGCGAGTGCCAGCACGGGCGCCAGCAACGGCAGGAGAGCGAGGCGGTTCATCGCGTTCAGGATAACGCGCCCTGCCCCGCCCAATCAATCCACAAACGGCCTAGTCGACGAAAGGCCTAGTCCACAAACGGATCGCGCATCAGGATCGTGTCATCGCGCTCAGGACTGGTCGAGACCAGCGCCACCGGGCATTCAATCAGTTCCTGAATGCGCTGGATGTACTTGATCGCGTTGGCGGGCAGATCGGCATAGCTGCGCGCGCCGGCGGTGCTTTCGTGCCAGCCGTCCATCTCTTCGTAAATCGGCTCACACGCGGCCTGATCGGCGGCGTGGCTGGGCAGGTAATCGAACACCTTGCCGTGCAGCCGGTATCCGGTGCAGATTTTTACCCGCTCCAACCCGTCGAGCACGTCGATCTTGGTCAGGGCGATGCCGGTCACGCCGCTGATCGCGCAGGATTGGCGCACCAGCACGGCATCGAACCAGCCGACGCGGCGCTTGCGCCCGGTGACCGTGCCGAATTCATGGCCGCGTTCGCCCAGCCGCTGGCCGATGTCGTCCTCCAACTCAGTCGGGAACGGGCCGCTTCCAACGCGGGTGGTGTAGGCTTTCACGATCCCGAGCACATAGCCGGTCGAATTGGGACCGAGGCCGCTGCCCGAAGCCGCCGTGCCGCTGACCGTGTTGGAGCTGGTGACGAAGGGATAGGTGCCGTGATCGACATCAAGCAGCACGCCCTGTGCGCCTTCAAACAGGATTTTCGCGCCCGCGCGGCGGACTTTCTTGAGGCGTTTCCACACCGGCTGGGCGAACCGCAGCACAAACGGCGCGATTTCGCGCAGTTCTTCGAGCAGCGCGGCGCGGTCCACCGGGGGCTGATCGAACCCGGCGCGCAGTGCATCATGGTGCGCGCAGAGGCGATCCAATTGCGCATCAAGGCTGTCCAGGTGCGCCAGATCGCACACGCGGATCGCGCGGCGGCCCACCTTGTCCTCGTAAGCCGGGCCGATCCCGCGCCCGGTGGTGCCGATCTTGCCCTTGCCCGCCGCGGTTTCGCGCAACCCATCAAGGTCGCGGTGCAGCGGCAGGATCAGCGGGCAATTGTCGGCGACGGCGAGATTCTCGTCCGTGATCGAAATGCCCTGTCCTTCGAGCTTTTTTACCTCATCACGCAGCGCCCACGGATCGAGCACCACGCCATTGCCGATCACCGACAGCGTGCCCGACACAATGCCCGAAGGCAGCAGGCTGAGTTTGTACACCGTCCCGTCGATCACCAGCGTATGCCCGGCATTGTGCCCGCCCTGAAAGCGCACGACCACATCGGCGCGGCTGGCGAGCCAGTCGACGATCTTGCCCTTGCCCTCATCGCCCCACTGGGCGCCGATCACGGTGACGTTGGCCATTTCTATCCTTATCCAGCGGCGACAAAACCGCGCGGGGCCTAGGCGTTTGGGCGTGGGAGAGCAAGGGCACGAAGGGTTTTCTGGGATGGAGCGTTGAGCAGGCAACGAGGCACACGAGGAACCACCATGAACGCCGCCACCAAAGCCCTGATTGCCCTTGCCGCTGCCGCCGTGCTGGCGACCCCCATTCTGGCCCAGCAGCGCGAAGGTGCGCGCCTACCGTCCGAATGCCGCGAGGAGATTGTCGCGCTGTGCGGAACCGATCGCGCGCAGATGCGCACTTGTCTGCGCGAAAAGGCGGCGGAATTGTCCGAGACCTGCCGCACGTCCTTGCGCGAGCGGATGCAGGAGCGTGGTGGGCGCGAGGGCGCCGGGCGGCGTGATGGCGGCGCGGCGGCAACGATCGGCGCGCGCCCGCAGACACTAAGCTATGGCAGCGATCCTTTGCAGGCGCTCGACCTGTGGGTGCCGCGCGCGGCAAATTCCGCGCCGCTGGTGCTGTTCGTCCACGGCGGCGGGTGGAAGCGCGGGTCGAAGGAGACTGCTGGCAGCCGCACGCTGCCCGGCCACCTGACCGCTCAGGGCTATGCCTTTGCCTCGATCAATTACCGGCTGGTGCCCGATGCTACCGTGGAGCAGCAGGCGGCCGATGTCGCCGCCTCGCTCGCCTACCTGCTGGAGAAGGCCGACAGTCTTGGGATCGACCGCAACCGGGTGGTGCTGACTGGCCACAGCGCAGGCGCGCATCTGGTGGCGCTGGTGGGGACGGATGAGCGGTACCTACGCGCAGTGGGGCTCAGCTTCGCCGATATCGACGGGGTCATGCCCAATGACGGCGCGGCCTATGATGTGCCGACGCAAATGGCGCAGGGCGGGCGGTTTATGGCGGACACCTACGAGGACGCGTTTGGCACAGATGTCGCGCGGCAGAAGGCGCTCTCACCCACGCTGCACGCCGCCGCGCCGAACGCAGCCGCCTTCCTGCTGCTGCACGTCCAGCGTGAGGATGGGGTGGCGCAAGCCAATGCGCTGGCCGAGGCGCTGAAACGCGGCGGATCGCAGGTTGAGATAGGCAGCTTCGAAGGCGAAGGGCTGCGCGGCCACATGGACATCAACCGCAAGCTGGGCGAGCCGGATTATCCGGCGACCCCGGTGATGGATGCTTGGCTGAAGAAGGTGCTGGGTTAAAGTGCCCGAACCCCATCGCCGTCGAGCACAAATCCGCAGCCCAGCATACCTGCATCCTCACCCTCAGCCAGCTGCGCGACCGTGCGCCAGCCCTCGACCCGCAGCTTTGCCGCCGCCGCCCGGTCGTGGCTAAGCGGAAGCCACACCAGTTTGGCCGCTTCGGGCTGAGGTGCGACTTCGGCCAAGCGGTCGAGATAGAGTGTGAACCCGGTCGCAGCCTCGTCACTCCCCGCGATCCGGTACGTCCCGCCCCGCCCCGCCGCGCGGCGCAGGCCATCGGCGTACAGCGTAAAGCCGAACCATGTCTGATATTCGAACCCATGCCGCTCGGTCGGGTCGAGCGTGATCCGCGCCATATCGCCGACCGCCGCCGCAATCGCTGCCAGCCCGTCGAGCCGCGATTTCAGCGCCCCGCCCGCGTCAACATCACGCAAAGCGGCCAGCGCGGTGGCAAACGGCCCGGTGGCATACAGCAGCGGCAGATAAGCCGCGCCGCCCGCCGCCTTCAGCCCGCCCGCATCCTTGGTGTCGAGCTCGCGCCGCACCGCTTCAATCTGTTCGGGCGCCAGCGGCAGCGCCTTTGCGCTGAGTGTATCGACCAGATCGGGCAGCGTGAAATCGACTGATATGCCGGTCAGCCCCGCCGCGTGCAGCGCCTCGACCGCCAGCATCACCGCCTCGCTCGCCGCCGCGACAGAGTCCGCGCCGATCAGTTCCGCGCCCAGTTGAAGGCGTTCGCGCGCGGGATCGAGCTGGCTCGCCCGGATCAGCGCGGTATCGCCGCAATAGGCGAGCCGGAGCGGGCGCGCGGCTGATTTCAGGCTGGTGGCAGCAATCCGCCCGACCTGCGGGGTGATATCGCTGCGCAGCGCCAATGTCCGCAAGCTCGCCGGGTCGACGAATCGGAACATCGCGCGGCCTTCGCCAGCCGCCGCGCCCGCCATCCGGCCTGCCAGCGAGGCTTCGAATTCGAGCAGCGGCGGGCGCACCCGGTCGTATCCGTGGGCGTCCAGCACATCGAGGCACGCGCGCATTGCAGCGGTAATCCGCGCAGCCTCGTCGGGCAGACGGTCTTCGAGGCCTTCTGGTAGGAGATCGTTGGGTTGGGTCATGGTGAGGGCTCCCTACCCAAATCGTCATCCCGGCGAAAGCCGGGATGACGGTGGAGCTCAAGATTCGGTTCGCCCTTCGAACCGCAAGGGCGCCAAAAAGATCTGGTGCCCGTCGGCCCTTGGGCCGCCCCTCGGAGGGAAGCTGGCGCAGCCAGCCTCCCGCGAGAGATCAAAACGCCAAAGCCTTGACTAGCTTCACGCCCTCGACCGCTTCGGCCTCAGCCACGACAGCAGGCGTCAGGGCTTCGTCGAGGCTCAGCAGCAGCACCGCTTCCCCGCCCGCTTCGCGGCGGCCGAGGTTGAAGGTGCCGATATTGATCCCGCGGCTGCCCAGCAGCGTGCCGATGCGGCCAATGAAGCCGGGCTTATCATCGTTGACGATGTAGAGCATGTGGCCCGACAGTTCGGCTTCGATCCCGATGCCGAAAATCTCCACCAGGCGCGGCGCTTCATTGCCAAACAAAGTGCCTGCGACCGAACGCGGCCCTTGGGCGGTTTCCACCGTTACCCGGATCAGCGTATTATACGCGCCGTCACGGTCATGGCGGATTTCGCGCACATCCAGCCCGCGTTCCTTGGCGAGGTAGGGCGCGTTGACCATGTTCACCGTGTCGGAATAACGGCGCATGAAGCCCGCCAGCACGGCGGCGGTGATCGGCTTGCCGTTCAATTGGGCCGCCGCGCCTTCGCGTTCAATGCTGATGTTGGTGAGGTTGCCGTGGGCCAGCTGACCCACCAAGCTGCCAAGCCGTTCTGCCAGCGCCATATAGGGTTTAAGCTTCGGCGCTTCCTCGGCGCTCAGCGAAGGCACGTTGAGCGCGTTGGTGACGCCGCCATTGACCAGATAATCGGCCAGCTGCTCGGCCACCTGCAGGGCGACATTGACCTGCGCTTCGGTCGTGCTGGCGCCCAGGTGCGGGGTGCAGATGAAGTTGGGCGTGCCGAACAGCGGGTGATCCTTGGCCGGCGGCTCGGTTTCGAACACGTCGAGCGCCGCGCCGGCGACTTGGCCGCTTTCCAGACAATCCTTCAGCGCCGCCTCGTCAATCAACCCGCCGCGCGCGCAGTTGATGATGCGGATGCCTTTCTTCGCCTTTTCCAGCCGTTCGCGGTTGAGGATGTTGCGGGTCTCGTCGGTCAGCGGGGTGTGCAGCGTGACGAAATCGGCGCGGGCCAGCAGCGTGTCGAGATCGACCTTTTCAACGCCCATTTCCACCGCGCGGTCTTCGGTCAGGAAGGGATCGTATGCGATCACCTTCATCCGCAGGCCCAGCGCGCGGCTGGCAACGATCGAGCCGATATTGCCCGCGCCGATCAGGCCGAGCGTCTTGGCGGTCAGTTCCACACCCATAAAGCCGCTTTTCGGCCACTCGCCCGCCTGCGTCTGCGCGTTGGCTTCGGGAATTTGCCGCGCGAGCGCGAACATCAGCGCAATCGCGTGTTCGGCGGTCGTGATCGAATTGCCGAACGGGGTGTTCATCACCACCACGCCCTTGGACGAGGCGTAGGGGATATCGACGTTATCGACACCGATACCCGCACGGCCAATGACCTTGAGATTGGTCGCGGCATCGAGGATCGCCTTGGTCACCTTGGTCGAGGAGCGGATGGCAAGGCCATCATATTCGCCGATGCGGGCGATCAACTGTTCGGGCGTTTCGCCGGTGATGACATCGACATCGCAGCCGCGCTCTTCAAAAATGCGCGCGGCGTTGGGGTCCATCTTGTCGGAAATGAGAACTTTGGGCTTCGTCATAGGAATTACCTTCCACTCGTCATCCCGGACTTGATCCGGGATCGGGCGCAAAATTACGCAATGGGAACTGGGGAGAGCGGCCCCGGCTCGGAGGCCGGGGCGACGCAAACACTAACGGCAAATCAGCCGTTCTTGACCTTTTCGTAGGCCCATTCGATCCACGGCAGCAGACGCTTCACGTCTTCCTGCTCCACGGTCGAACCGCACCAGATGCGCAAGGATGGCGGCGCATCGCGGTAGCCGTTGAAATCGAAGCCGACATTGCGTTCTTCAAGCAGCTTGACGATCTTTTTGGGCACCGCAGCCTGATCGTCAGCCGAAAGGCTGTCGTACCATTCGCCCTGGAACATCATGCAGACACCAGTGTTGGTCTGCTGCGCCGGATCGGACGCCATGTTGCGCAGCCACGGGGTGGCTTCGATCCAATCCTTGACGATGGCGGAATTGGCATTGGCGCGTTCTACCAACGCCTTGCGTCCGCCGATGCTCTTGGCCCATTCCAGCGCCGCGATGTAATCTTCGGTCGCCAGCATCGAAGGCGTGTTGATCGTCTCCCCAGCAAAGATGCCGAGGTTGAGCTTGTTGCCCTTCTTCATGCGGAACAGCTTGGGCATCGGCCACGGCGGATCGTAGCTTTCGATGCGCGCGACAGCCTTGGGGCTCAGGATCAGCATGCCGTGCTGCGCTTCCGAACCCATCACCTTCTGCCACGAATAGGTGGTGGCATCGAGCTTCGACCAATCCATTTCCTGCGCGAAGATCGCGCTGGTGGCGTCGTTGATGGTGATCCCTTCACGGCCCGGCTCCAGCCAGTCGGTGTTGGGGATCATCGCGCCGCTGGTCGTGCCGTTCCAGGTGAACACCACGTCATTGCGCTGCGGGATGGTGGTGAGATCGGGGATGTCGCCATAATCGGCGGTGAGGACCTGCAAGTTCGGCAGTTTTAGCTGCTTCACCGCGTCCTGAATCCAGATGTTGCCAAAGCTTTCCCACGCCGCGACCGTGACCGGGCGCGCTGGGTCGAGCATCGCCCACATCGCCGCTTCAATCGCGCCGGTGTCGGACGCGGGCATAATGCCGATCAGGTAATCATCGGGGATGCCTAGCAGTTCGCGGCTGAGGTCAATCGCGTACTTCAGACGCGCCTTGCCCAGCGCCGAACGGTGCGAGCGGCCAAGCGATTCGGTTTTCAGCTTATCCAGCGACCAGCCGGGGAATTTCGCCGTGGGGCCCGAGGAAAAGAAGGGGCGTTCAGGCTTCAGCGTAGGCTCGTGCATGAGCCCGCGGGTGTACTCAGTCATGTATTCTCTCCTTGCAGAGAGCTCGCGCGGCGTTGGGACCGCGTGGCCCGCTGGTCGCTCTAGAGGCGGGCCGTAACAAGTCAATGAATAAACATCCGCAATCCCCGCAACGCGCGCATCGCCCCTCGCCAACTGCCTCAAATGTTACTAATCAACCCCCCGAAATGGACACCTCCGATCTTCGCATTGCCCTGTTCAGCGGCAACTATAACTACACCCGCGACGGGGCGAATCAGGCGCTCAACCGTCTGGTCGGATCGCTGTTGGCCAAAGGCGCAGCCGTGCGGATCTATTCGCCCAAGGTCGCCAATCCTGATTTTGCGCCCACGGGTGATCTGGTTGGCCTGCCGAATGTGCCGATGCCGGTGAAAGGGCGCGGCGAATACCGGATGCCGACTCACCTGGGGGCTGCGGTGAAGCGCGATCTGGCCAAGTTCGCGCCCAATATCGTCCACCTATCTTCGCCCGATCCTTCTGCGCACAACGCACTGCGCTGGGCACAGGCGCATGACATACCTGTGCTCGCCAGCGTGCACACCCGGTTCGAGACCTATCCGCGCTATTACAATATGGCCTTCCTCGAACCGCTGATCGTGAGAGGCCTGCGGCGGTTCTACAATCGCTGCGATGCGCTGGTGGCGCCGTCGCAATCGATGATCGACGAGCTGCTGGCGATGCGGATGCACGACGATATTGGGCTGTGGAGCCGGGGGGTGGATCGCACGATCTTTTCCAGCGCCCGCCGCGACCCGGAATGGCGGCGCTCGCTTGGCCTCGCCGATGATGATGTCGCCATCGTGTTTCTGGGCCGCTTGGTGATGGAAAAAGGCCTCGACGTGTTTGCCGAAACCATCGTGCAGCTGCGTAAACGTCAGGTGCCGCACAAGGTGCTGGTGATCGGCGACGGCCCGGCGCGCGAATGGTTTGAAGCAAATCTGCCGGGCGGCATTTTTGCAGGGTTCAAGACTGGCGAAGGTCTGGGTCAGGCGTTGGCCAGCGGGGACGTGTTCTTCAACCCCAGCGTCACTGAAACATTCGGCAATGTGACCTTGGAAGCAATGGCGAGCGGCCTGCCGGTGGTCGCCGCAGGGGCAACGGGCAGCGCAAGTCTGGTGGCAGAAGGCGTCACCGGGCGGTTGGTGGTGCCGACGACCAAGGATGCCGACGCAGTGGCGTTTGCCGAAGCCATCGCGCCCTACTGCACCGACCCGGCCTTGCGCGCGGCCCACGGCGCAGCGGGCGAAACGCGCGCGTGCGAATATAGCTGGGAAGCGATCAATCAGGTGGTGGCTGACACCTATGTGCGGCTGGTCAAAGATCGCCGCGCGTTGCAGGCGGCCGAAGCCGCCTGACGCTGTTTGCAAAGGGGGCGCAGGCTACTTCAGCACCCCGGCCGCAGCCATCCGGCGGGCATAAAACAGCAGGAACAGCGTCACCGCCCAGATCGCCACGTCGAGCGCGGGTGCCTCCATGCTTTCCGGCACGTCGATCAGCACGTAGTTATAGACCGTGGTGCCGATCAGCCCCACCAGTGCGACGACCATCGCTGCGACCGCGAAGCGCGACCGCAATAGCAGGAGCACCGACCCGGCAAACGCGCCCCACACGCCCAGCGCCCACAAGGCGACGGCCCATGCGGGGTAGCTGTCCATGAAGGCTATCTGTTCGGGGGTCATGCCCATTTCGGCCAGCATACCAAGCTCGGTTGTGACGTAGCTCATCACGCCCATCGCGTTGAACAACAGCGTCAGCAGGCCGACCAGCCAAAGGTGCCACGGCGCTTTGGCCGGGCCGGATATCGTATCGATCACAGGCTTCCCCTCCCCCATCCGGCCCTCCTTTATCAGGAGCGACCCGAACGGGAGAGGAATACGCCTGTCTTGCACTTATCGCAATCGAGTTACGCCAGTCACAGCCGCTCGATACGCTTGGCCATTTCGTCGATCATGTCGACGATTTCGTTGATTGTTGCCTCGTCCAGTTTGCCCGCTTTGGCGCGGTTCTTGAGCACGCTGCCGAGATTGCCCATCGCCCGGAACACATCGTGCGAGCGGACCGTGCTGGTGCGCTCCCCATGACGGCCGAGCCGCTTCATCAGCTCAGCGACTTCAGCCTTGCGTTCCTCCAACTCGGCCTCGCCCTGCGGGGTGACCGTGTAGGGCTTTTTCGAACCTTCGGCGTCGGCCTCAGCAATCGCGCCTTCGTCTTCAAGCAGTTGCAGCGTCGGATAGACCGCGCCGGGGCTGGGAGCGTAACCGCCGCCGGTCATTTCCTCGATGCCCTTGATCAGCTCGTACCCGTGCGAGGGGTTTTCGGCGATCAGCGCTAGCAGCGCGAGCCGGAGTTCACCCTGCGCAAACATCCGCCCACGGCGTTGACGTCGGCCGGGGCCGCGGAAACCTTCAGCGCCCTCTTCGGCACCCTCGCCCGCGTCTTCGCTGTCCCAGCGCCATTTGGCCTTGAAGCCGGGGCCGAAATTTCCAGCGCCCATGTTGCCGGCGTTGCTCATCGCCATCATCGCAATTGCTTCGCCAAGCTTGTCCCAGCCGTTGCCGCGTCCATATTTGTTCCAGGTCATGTCGCATTCCTCCATGCGTTGTGATGTATCCAAGATATATCTTAGACCTATCATAACAAGGGGTGCGCCGCTCGGCGGTTCCATTTTCCGCCGACTGGCCTATCACGCCCGATGAATGACTGATCTGTTCGGACAAGCTGCAACACCGCCCCAACCCGGCGCGCCCGATGCTGATGCGCCGTTGGCGGATCGGCTGCGCCCGGCGAGCCTTGCCGAGGTGGTGGGGCAGGAACATCTGACCGGCCCAGAAGGCGCGATTGGGCGGATGGTCGCCGCGGGGCGGCTTTCCAGCATGATCTTGTGGGGGCCGCCCGGCACCGGCAAAACCTCGATCGCGCGCCTGCTCGCTGACGCCGTGGGGATGCGCTATGTCGCGATCAGCGCGGTGTTTTCCGGCGTGGCGGACTTGAAGAAAGCCTTTGCCGAGGCTGAGAAAATGGCCGGTGCGGGGCGCAAGACGCTGTTATTCGTGGACGAGATCCACCGCTTCAACCGCGCGCAGCAGGACGGGTTTCTCCCCTATGTCGAACGCGGGGTGGTGACGCTGGTCGGCGCGACGACCGAGAACCCGAGCTTCGCGCTCAACGCCGCGCTGCTCAGCCGCGCGCAGGTGCTGGTCCTGAACCGGCTAGGCGAAGACGCGCTCGATGCTTTGCTGGTGAAGGCCGAGGCGCGGGAAGGGCCCCTCCCCCTCACCGCCGAAGCGCGCACCGCGTTGATCGCGCAGGCCGATGGCGACGGGCGATTTCTGCTGGGTCAGGCCGAAACGCTTTATGCAGCGGGCCTCGCGCAGCCGCTCGACCCGGCGGCGCTCGGCAGCTTCTTGCAACGCCGCGTGGCCGTGTACGACAAGGACCGCGACGGGCATTACAACCTCATCTCCGCGCTGCACAAAGCCGTGCGCGGTTCAGATCCGCAGGCTGCGCTCTATTACCTCGCACGGATGCTGACGGCGGGGGAAGAACCGCTGTTCCTCGCGCGGCGGCTGGTGCGGATGGCGGTGGAGGACATTGGCCTGGCCGATCCGCACGCCCTGCCGCAGTGCATGGCGGCGATGGAGGCGTATCGCTTCCTCGGCAGCCCTGAAGGCGAATTGGCGCTGGCGCAGGCGTGCCTGTATCTGGCCACCGCGCCCAAATCGAACGCGGTCTATCTGGCGCAAAAAGCCGCGTGGAAATCAGCGAAAGACACCGGCAGCCTGATGCCGCCGATGAACATCGTCAACCCGGCGACCGGGCTGATGGAAAGCCTCGGCTATGGCAAGGGCTACACCTATGATCACGACACGCCCGAAGGCTTTTCGGGCGATGATTACTGGCCCGAAGAGATGGAACCGCAGACGTTCTACACGCCCGTAGAGCGCGGCTTTGAGCGTGAGGTGAAGAAGCGCCTCGAATACTGGGACAAGCTGCGGGCCGAGCGGGGGTGACCCGCTTCTCCCACTTCCTCGCGGTCGACTGGTCGGGCGCGAAGGGCGCGCGGCAGAAGGGGATCGCGCTGGCTCTTGCGGGCGCAGACGGCGGGCCGCCGGTGCTGCTCCCACCGCCCGATCCTAAGGGCTGGGCGCGCAGCGAAGTGCTGGCGATATTGCGGGCTTTGAAGGGGCCGACGCTGGTCGGGCTCGATCTCGGCATCAGCCTTCCCTTTGCGGATGTCGGCGCGTTCTTTCCCGAGTGGGACGCCTCACCCGGCGATGCCAAGTCGCTGTGGGCGTTGATCGACCGCCTGTGCGCCGCTGACCCCAATCTTGAGGCAGGCGGGTTCGTCACCCACGAACAGGCCTCGCGCTATTTCCGCCACGGCAAGGATGATGAGGGCGACCGCTTCCTGCTCCCCGGCGCGGCGACCCGCGAAGGCCGGTTCCGCGTCGCCGAGGCGGCGCAGCGCGGCCAAGGCGTACGGCCGGTCAGCAATTTCAACCTCGTCGGCGCGGCGCAGGTCGGCAAGTCGAGCCTGACCGGGATGCGGATGCTCCACCGATTGGACGGCAAAGTGCCGGTGTGGCCGGTCGATCCCCTGCCCGAAAGCGGATCGGTGGTGACCGAAATCTACACGTCAGTCGCGGCGCGATTGGGCGGAGTGACAGGCGCGGCGACGAAAATCCGCAGCTATGAGGCGTTGAATGATGCGCTCGATCTGCTTGGTTCGGCTCCGGTCAGAGGCACGGGCGCGATTGACGATCACTCGTCCGATGCACTGCTGACGGCTGCATGGTTGCGCCGCGTCCACGGCCGGCGTGACCTGTGGCACCCGCCAAGCCTCACAGATGCGGTGGCACGCACCGAAGGCTGGACTTTCGGCGCAGTTTGAGACTAATGCGCGGCCACGGTAAGCCGGCTTAGCTCAGTTGGTAGAGCACCTGATTTGTAATCAGGGGGTCACGAGTTCGAATCTTGTAGCCGGCACCAGTCTTGACGAGAGAAAATCATCCGGGGGATGATTTTCCGTCAAAACTCCCAAGCGAAGCGCAGGGCCGCGCGTCACCCAAGCTTGAGGAAAAATTCCTCGCGCTCGCGCCTTAATTCCGCTGGCGTCAGCGCTGCCAGCCCGTCCAGTTCGCTGCGTAGCGCCAGCGTCAGCCGCTTGACCATTTCGTCCGGATCGCGGTGCGCGCCGCCCTTGGGCTCGTAGACGATGCGGTGGATCACGCCCAGCTTCACCAAATCCGTCGCCGTCACCCGCATCGCTTCGGCCGCGTCCGGCGCCTGCGCGGCGCTGCGCCACAGGATTGACGCGCAGCCTTCGGGCGAGATCACCGAATAGACCGCGTGTTCGCACATCAGCACGCGGTTCGCCGCCGCCAGCGCGACAGCGCCGCCCGAACCACCTTCGCCGATGATCACCGCAATCAGCGGCACACCAAGGCCAAGGCACGCCTCGGTCGAACGGGCGATGGCTTCGGCCTGTCCACGCGCTTCGGCATCGACGCCGGGGAAGGCGCCGGGGGTATCGACCAGCGTCACCACCGGCAGGCCGAAACGGTCGGCCAGTTCCATCATCCGGATCGCCTTGCGGTAACCTTCGGGCCGGGCCATGCCGAAATTGTGGTGGATGCGCGCGGTCGTATCCTCGCCCTTCACATGGCCGATCACCATAACCCGGCGGCCTTCGAACCGGGCGAAACCGCCGATGATAGCAGCGTCTTCACCGAACACGCGGTCGCCCGCCAGCGCCAGGAAGTCGGTGAACAGCCCCGCCACCAGTCGCTCGAACCGCGGACGCTGCGGATGGCGGGCCACCAGCGTGCGCTGCCACGGGGTGAGCCGCGCATAGGTGTCCGCCAACAAGCGATCGGCCCGCTCCGCTAGCATCCGCGCTTCCTCGGTGCCTTCGGGCAATGCGGATAGTTCGGCGACGTGCTTGTCGAGCGCCTCGATCGGCTTTTCGAACGGCAAGTACTGGATCATGCAGAGAGCCTCACACCGTCATCGACATGCCGCGATAGATTCGCGCGCGGTAGCGCGAATCCTCCGCGTCAGGCAGCGGCGCGCCAACCAGCAGCACCGCGCGGGCAAAGCGGCGGACTTCCTCCAGATGCTCGTCAAGATCGCGCGGTTCTTCCGATTGCACCCGGCGGGTCAGGTTGATCTGGTTGACCGGCACATCATGCACCAGCCGCTCGTTTTCGACCGCTAAGGTGGCCGTGAACGCGTGGAGCGTGGTCTTGATGAAGTTCGCCAGCGCAAACGCCGGGCTGCGGTCTCCCATCGGCACATCGGGCGATGTCAGCACCAACTGGCAATCATCATAAAGCGATGCGCGCCGCGCGATGCGGAAATGGTGGGTGAGGTTGTCGGCCACCACTTGTCGGAATTCGGTCGGGGTGAGCGGATCGGCGGCATCGAACAGCTTGCCCGGCAGCGCGGCGAACGGGGTGGAGAGGATCGTGGTCGGCTTGCCCCATTGCACGATCGCCGCGTCCATCGCCGCCTCGACATCGTCTCCCGCCACCAGAGAGGTCAGCGCATTAGCCGTGTCGCCTTCCAGCTGCGCCTTGATCGCTGCAAAGCCTTCGCCTGTGCGGCTGATCAGAACCACGCGGGCGACATGGCAATCCTCGATGAAAGCGCGCGCGGTTTCGGCGAGGTAATCCACCAGATGCTCGCCGATGATCCATACGGTCTTGCCGCGCATCTGGTCGAGCCGTTCCTGCTTGGGACTGCCGAACAGCTCGCGCTCGGTGGTGGAGCGTTCCACGGAGAGCCCGCCTGAAGGCATGAAGGTTTCGCCCGAAACGGCGCGGTCGGCGAGGAAGAACACCGTCGCCTGCGCCACATCAATCTCGGTCGGCATCTTGCCGAGGTAGAGTTTGGACAGCACCCCACTGCCAACCTTCTTGGCCTCTACCGCGATTTTGTCGGCGGGCAGGAAGGGGGTGCCCTCCGGCGGCGCACGCATCAGCCAGTCGGCGTCAGCCTCAGGCGTGGCGGGGCGATCAGCCCATTCGGGCGCGTCGAGGAAATAACCGCCCTGCCGCAGCCGCCCGATCAACGCAGCGGCGATTGTCGGGGTCAGCAGGTATTGATCCCAGGTGCACTCCCCGTCGCCTTCGCGTGCGCAGGCCAGCGCCAACTCGCGCAATTCGTGCGGGTTGTTGGTGTCGTGGCTCATCTTGACGGTATCGTTGCGCGCCAGCCGTGCCAGCAGCGCCTCAACCCGCACCCCGCGCCGCAGCGCCTTGATGCTGGCGGCGTGAACCGCGTTCAGGCGTTTGTTTTCAAGGATCAGCTTACCGCGCCGCTCGAACAACCCCGGCTTGCCGCCGGTGCCCGACAGGCGGTCGCCATCGACCGGGCCGGGCGCAATCGCATTGAACTGCACTTCGGGGCCGAGATAGCGGGCCATGCTTTCGACCATCGCTCGCTGCCCGGATTTGCTGACGGCGTAATCGGCGCGGTTGGGATAGGCGACCGCGAGGTATTTCTCGCCGCCGAAGTAGGACGAGACGTTGAGGATGTAGCCCGAGCCCTGCGCTTTCATCAGCGGGGCGACGTGGTGCATCAGGAAGTAATTCGACACCAGGTTCGCATCGAGCGTGTAGTTCCAGGCGTCGACCCCCATGTCGACCACCATATCCTCCGCGCCTGCAACGCCCGCGTTGTTGATGAGGTAATCGATCCGCCCGAAGGCCTTGAGCGTCGCATCAACCGCGCCTTTGAGGCTGTCGAAATTGCTGACATCAACATTGGCAAGCGTCTGTACACGGCGCTCGACCCCGGAAAAGCCGATGTCTTCCAGCTCGGAAACGATCCGCGCGCGTGCCACCGCGAGTTCGCTTTCGCGGCGGGCGACCATCATCACCTTGCCGCCTGCCAGCGCAAGCAGTCGCGCGACCTGACCGCCAATCCCGGCCGAACCCCCGGTGATCAGCGCCACCTTGCCAAGGTGCAATCCGGTGATGTTTTCGGAGAACCCCGGCATCGCCTTGCGCGCGCCCGTCGCCTCACCAATGTTGCCGGGGACGTAGAGTGTGATTTCACCGAGCTTGCTTTCTTTCAGCAAAATCCGCGCGGCGTGACCGGCGGTGAAGCGAATGTTTTCCGCCTCGGTATTGGTGAAGCGCACGATCTGATTGCCCCACTCGGCCTGACGGCGGCGGCCATGCGCGGTGTCGATCGCGGATTCGTCGCGCCAGATGCGGATCAGCTGTTCGGTCGCCGCGCGCAGGATGTGGGCGTAGATATCGCCCTTGCCGTCGCTCGCATGGCTGACGAACACAAAACGCGGCGGTTGCAGCAGGTTGTCGTGGCGCTTCCAATAGCGGCTCATGGTGCGAGCCAGCGCCATGCTACCCGCCAGTTCGGCGTCCATCAGCGCCTCGATCACGCTGTCGTCTGCCTCGGTCAGCGCGCCGGTCAGCTCGCCCGCGCCAAGCATCGGCAGGAACAATGCGCCGCTGATCGGCGTGCCGCCTTTGCTGTAATCCTCCAGCGCGACCTCCATCGCGGCGGGGTCTTTGCGGTTGAAGCGGATGATGGTGAGATCACCTTCAACCCCCATCGCCTTGCAGCGCTTTTCGGCGATGGCCACATCAGCCTGACGCGGCAGGCCGAGCACGACGGCAGCTCCGCAGGCCAGCTGCACCTGCGCGATTTCGAGCGCCTCTTCGAAGTTGTCACCCGCTGCGATCAGCACGGCGAGCCCGGTGCCGTCCATCGAGCGCATGGTGGGCCGCGCCAGATAGGTCGCGCGCTCTTCCTTGCGCACGGTCATACCGTGGGTGACTTCGAAATCGTGGCCATTGTAAGCGGCGGATTCGTCGCTGCCGAGGAACACGCAGGTGGTGGCAATGTCGGTGGGTGTCGGGAACGTCTTGGCCTTGGCATTGCCGCCGGTCGCGCGTTCCAGACTCATCATGTCGAAGAATTGGCTCGCCGTAGTGCCTGCCGCGTCTCCGCGTGCGGTATCCATCGTGGCGAACACGGTGCGGATGCGTTCGCTTTCAATCGGGCCGGGGTAGACGAGGTTGACGCGGATGCCGCGTCCGCCGAGTTCGAGCGAGAGTTCGCGGCTCCACGCGTTCATCGCAGCCTTGGGGACGACATAGGCGGCGCGTGCGTAGTATGGCGTGCGGCTGAAGATGGTCGACACGTTGATGATCGACCCGCCTTCGGGGATATGCGGCGCAGCGGCGCGGGCGACGTTGAAGGCGACGCCAAAGATATTGCGCAGCGCATCGCCCACGGTTTCGCTGTCGGTGCTGCCCTTTTTTTGGAGCGCGGCGAGTTCCTCGGCGGAGAGCGGCAGGTTCTCAATCGGCTGCTTCGGCCCGGCGCTTCCGGCGTTGTTCACCAGAATGTCGATCCGCCCGAACTTGGCGACCACTTCGGCCATCGCGGCGCGGACCGATGCAATGTCGCCGCCATCGAGCGCCACGGTGGCGAGGCGTGCAGGATCGGCCCCGGTTGCCTTGAGCAGCGCATCAGCCGCCGCTTGCGTGCGGTCAGGCGTGCGGCCCGTCATCACGACCGTGGCCCCTTCGGCCAGATAGTGCGTGACGATATGCCCGCCCAGATTGCCCGCTGCGCCGGTGACGACAGCGATCTTGCCCGCCAGACGGCCGGTGGTGGTTTCTGCGGACACAGCTTTCAGTTTGGCCACGAAGCACTCTCCTCATAAAATTACATTACAAGCGCCGCTGGCTTGCTGGATCGTTCAATCTCTGGGGAGGAGAGCGAAGAACGTTTCAATTATTGCAACGCGCGGGTCAACCGTCCGGTTCCCCGGAGCCTTGTGCCGCCCCCAAGGCAGCCCACGCCTCAAGCAGCGCATCGCGGCTGCGCAGGCCCATTTCGGGCAGCGCGTGGTTGACGACATAGGTCGATCCGGTGTGCCGGTTCTCCCACATCGCCTGATGCGCTTCGGGCAAGCCGTCCCACGGCACCACTTCCGGCTCGGTCACTTCGAGCAGCCCGGCCGCGATCATGTCGTTCATCCGCGCGACTTCGTAGGCGTTGCACAGGTGCGTGCCGAGGATGCTGGCGGTCGGCATCAGGATCTTGCGTTGCCGCGTCCACACCTGCGGGGCGTAGAAGGTGAAGCGGCAGCCGGTCAGATCCTCGGCAAAGATCACGCGGCCCGTGAAGGGCTTCACCAGCGAGGTCGAAATGCCCAGCGTGTCCTGCTCGGCCCGCTCGAACACCAGATCGGGGCTGCCGCGCGGGTTATCGGGGGAGCGCAGGATCTTGCCCACCGCCGAACCGAAGGGTTTCATCACCCGGTCCTGATAATCGCGCACGGCCGCCTTGAAGACCTCGATATCCGTCTTGGCATCGGGCAGGCGCGGCATGGTGTCGGGCCAGTAGAAATTCGCCCCTTCGCGCCGCCGGATTGCTTCGAGGCTGACGATACCCTCGATCGCGTCTTCAAGGCCGAGCGATTGCAGAAATTCGCGCTGGCCGTCGGTGGTGGTGGCGATCACGCTGCGCGCGTTGAAACGGCGTGCGGCTTCGATCATTTCGAGCCCGGTTTCGTCGAGCAGTTCGGACGATCCGGGGCCGTAGAAAATCAGCACCGCTTCCCCGCCGCGCAGGGCCGCACGGCGGAGCATTTCTTCGGGCGAGGCTGTTCCCGGCTTGCCCATGAAGCTGAAATGGTAGCCTGATGATGCGCCGTAAAACGCCAGCGTGCCGTTCTCGGCGAGCAATTGGAACGAGCGCGGAAAGGCCGTCTCGCCCGCGTGGCTGACGACATAATCGGCGAGCTTGCCGCCGTTGAGCGCTTTGTATTCCTCTACCAGCGGCGCGCCTGCGGCTTCCCACTTCTGCGCCTCGGCCTTGTCCTCCGGCACCACCGAATAGAGGCCAGCAAAGCGCGCATCCTTGCGGTTGATCGCGCCCACTGCGCCCTGCACCCCGGTGATGAAGCTGGCGCGCTCCTCCGATGACACCAGCCCCGTCACCTGCAAGCCTGTGCGCACCGAAGACCGCAGGGCATCAAGCCCCGTACCCGTCGCCGCGCCTTCGACAAACAGCGTACGTCCCGGTGCGATTTGCAAGGTCGTGAACAGGCAGCGCGCTATCGTACCGAGGTTCAGCACATAGCTCCCCGCCTGCTCCAGCGTCAAATCGGGCGGCAATTTGTGCATCTGCGGCGCCTGCACGGTCAGGAACTGCGCGTGGCTGCCAGTCTCGGTCTCGTAACCCTGAATGCTGAAATCGGCATACATCGGGTCGTTGCCGACCAGCGGGCTGAGCAGGTCATTGGTGCCCGAATAGACCGTCACCAGATCGCCGACCTTGATTCGGCCCTGCGCGCGGGTTTCACTACCCAAAGCCGCGACCAGCGCGATACCGCCCGAGCCGGTAATCTGGACGTCTTCCTCGTGACTGTCGAACGGCGAGACCGGGATGCCGGTCAGCGCCCAGATGTCGTTGAAGTTGACCTCGCTGGTCAGCATGTACAGCAGCGCTTCGTTGGGCGCGGGCTCGGGCACCTTGACGATCAGCTCCTTTTCGTGGCTCGCCGGTGGGCCAAAGCGCGGCGCGCCGGTGTCGGGATCGCGGGCGATGCCGAAGGCGTATTGGTGGCCGGGAATCGGGGTGACGCCGGGGAAGAACGGCGCGCCGACGGGCAGCAGATCACCCGCCGCCTCCAAGGCCTGCGCGCGCATTTCGTGTTCTGCGTCGATCCACACCCCATCACGCCGGACGGGGAGCGGCGGGGCGACCTTGTCCATGAATTGGCGAATGCCGGTCTTGCCGCCTTCGGGATCGACAATAGCATCGGCGAACAGCGCGGCTTCTTTGGCGAGACCCGCAGTGATGCCCTGTTCGAGGCCAACGCGCACCGCTTCCAGCGCCCGCTTGCCAGCGGCTCCGCGCCCGGCCCAATCGAGCTGACGCAAGATGCGCTGGAGGAAATCATCCTCCATGACACTGTCGAGGCTGACGTCCGCCGCCGTGTCCCACCGCTCCGCCGCCGCCTGCCGCTCGGCAAAGGCTGCGCCGAGAGGACTGTCCTCACCGTGCTTCACATAGTCGCGCACAGTCGCATGAGCAGCCGAAAGCGCGTCAGCCGCGCCGCCCACCAGCTCGTCGATGAAACCGACGGCTTCCGCTGCGTCCGCATCGATGCTCCGCCCACCCAGAATGAGGTCGAGCGCATCGCGCAGGCCTTCGTCCCCGCGCCGATCCAGCAACAATCGCGGCAGCCGCTGCGTCCCACCATAGCCGGGCAGTAGTCGCAGGCGGATCTCGGGCTGGCCGAAACGCGCTGTGGGTTCCGCAATCCGGTAATGGCACGCGAGCGCGAATTCCATCCCCCCGCCCAGCGCCACGCCCTGCACCGCCGCGATGCACGGCTTACCCATGCGTTCAATCGTGCGGAAGGCGAGGTGCGCGTTGTTGGGCAGCACTAACGCTTCTTCGCGCGTGTGGATTTCCTCCAACATCTGGCGAATATCCGCGCCTGCCACGAAAGACGAAGTGCCCTCGCCCGTGAACACCACCGCCACGACATTATCGTCGCGCGCCAGCGCCGATGTCACCATCACCAGCTCGTCAATCGCGCGTTCGTTCAGCGCGTTGACCGGCGGGTTGGTGACGGTGACGGTCGCCACCTGCTTGCCGGGGGCAACCGTGTTGTATTGCACGAGGAAATAGCGGTGCCGATCAAACAACGCCTGTTCGTCCGACAGGCGCTGTTTGCGCTGCCAATCGGCGATCACGGTACGCAGCTCGTCCAACGCCTCGGGATTGCGCAGGGTGGTGACGTCGCCGACATCCTCCCCCACCACCAAAGCGCGCACCATGCGGCGCATATATTTGCCGCTGCGGGTTTCGGGGAACTGCGAAACCTCGATGAAATCCGCCGGCACCGCGACCGCCCCCTTTTCGGTGCGGACGAGATCGAACAGGCGACGCTTGTCCTCGATCGTCAGCTTGCGGCCCGCGACCGGCACCACAAACGCCAGCGGGGTCAGCCCCTTCTCGCGGTGCGGCGCGCCGACCACCAGCACATTGCCAACCGGGCTGTCGGGCGCGAGCGCCTTGTCGCGCAGCACCGCGCCTTCGATTTCCTCGGTCCCCATGCGGTGGCCCGATACGTTGATGACATCATCGCTGCGCCCGTGGAGCGAGAACGAACCGTCTTCATGCGCAATCGCAAAGTCGCCTTGGGTGTAGGCCCAAGCGCCCTTCCAGCGCCGCCAGTAACCATCCTCCCACCGCGCCGCATCGCCGCGCCATGCGGGGTCTACCCGGCCATCGGTGACCTTAAAGCCCTCGATATCGCCCCAGATGGTGCGCGCGAGATAGGGGTAAGGTGCGGCGATCACGATTTCGCCCTTCTCGCCCATCTCTGCCCGCCGCCAGTTGACGCCGCCTGAGTCACCGCGTGCAAATGGCACTGAACCGGGTGCGCCTGCATCCTCGTCCTCAACCCAAACATCGCCGACGATCCACGGCAGCGGATAGGCATGCGCATCGGGGCGCAGCGGAAAATCGTCGTTGCCGAACATATGCGTCCACGCGATCCCGCCGTGTTCGGTCGCCCAGTATGAATTGATGTAGCGCGGGGTGATATGCTCCATCCCGAAGGCCTGCACCGACGGCGACACCGGCTCAGCGCAGAAGGTCGCGACCCGCAGCCCGCTCATGTCATAACGTTCGAGTTCGGCAAGGTTCGCCGGATCGGACATGATCGCTTTCAGGAAGGTCACGCCCGCCTTGAAGATGCGGACATTGTGCCGCTCGATCATTGAGGCAAAGCGCCCCGCGTGCGGGAACACCGGCGATCCTTCGGAAACCAACGTGGTCACCCGCGTCATCAACGGCGCGCAGATCAGGTAGCTTTGTCCGGTGATCCAGCCGGGATCGGCAACCACGAACAAAGTATCGCCCGGCTGCGCATCGAACGAAACCTTCATCGTCTCGGCAATGCCCGCGGCATAGCCGTGCGCGTGGACGATCCCTTTGGGCTTGCCGGTGCTGCCCGAGGTGTAGATGAAAAACATCGGGTAATCGGCATCGACCGGCAGCGGCTTGGACGAGGCCCAGATCGCACGGACGAAATCTGTATCGGGCAGCGCAAGCAGATCGGCTTCGGTGGCGACATTGAAGCCTGCGCCGCGCGCTTTCTCCAGCACAGTCACCAGCGCCGCATCGGTTAACTCATGGCTCCAACGATCGCGTTCTTCGCGCCAGATCACGTCGGGCTGCGCGGTGTGGCGGCACACGATCACCGCTTCCACACGCGGCGGCAAAGTGACGAGGCTGGAGGCAATCGCGATCCGCACGCGAGCAGCGTCGGCGGTGCTGATCCGGCCTTCCGCACCGAGGTTAATCAGCGCTCGGCCAACGCCGCGCATCACATCCGAACGGTCTACCGTGATTTCGCCAGACAGCGCCTCACGGACAGTCTCGACAATCGTTGCGGCATCGGCAGACGGCAGGCCCATGTCCAGGCCGGAGAGAATATCCAGCGCGGTCGTCACCGGCACAAAATTGTCGAGCGCCGGGTCGGTATAGGCGTTCTTGAACGCGGCGACCTGCGCATTGCGGTAGCTGCCGTCAGACGTGACGATCACCCGCGCGCCCGTATCGGCGATGCGGTCAGACAGCGTCTTGTCGGAAAAGCCACCGAACACAGCGGTATAGACCACGCCCATCCGCTTGGCCGCTTCGGTCCAGTAAATCTGCGGCACGATGCTCGGCATGTTCAAGGCCATGCGGTCGCCTGGTTTCAGCCCCAATGCCTCCAGCGCGACGGCGCATTTGGCCACTTCCAGCAGCAATTGCTTGCGGCTAACCGTGAAACAATCGAGCGGCGCGCCCTTGCCGCCATTCGCCGACATGTCCCAGCGGTCGCCTTCGAAAACGAGCGCGGCTTCATCGCCGTGGCCGGTCAGCACATGGCGGTCGAGTTCGCTGAAGGCGGCATTGGTGCGTCCACCCACAAACCAGCGCCAATGCGGCGCGGCGCTGCCATCGAAGCCGGTGTGCCACGGGGCGAAATTGGCGGGCAGATCGGGCGTTATCGGCGCAGCTGTCGCAGCGTCCCAGCCGTGCCAGTGGCCGTCTTCACCCTTGGCCAGCCAAGAGCCTTCTGCTCCGACATCGGCCACAAACCAGTGCATGTTGCGTGCAGCAATATCGCCGTGAAACGCGCCGGGATCAGCCAGCGCAGCGGCGCGCATCGCGTCCCATTCAGCGCGAGTTCGCACAGGATTGATCCGGGCAGCACCGCTGCTCGCACGCAAGGAATTCTCAGGAATGGCGCGTCCCCCGATATTTGCAGCAATGCGCAGCGCGTGATCCCTGACGCCCGGCGGTTATGCAGCATAATTACACAGCACGCCGCCAATCAGCAAGAAAATGCCAAAGGCAGCGTGTGTTGCAGTAACGCGAACATCGCCAAAGCGTTCCGTGCATTTTTCACATCACCCGCCCCCGGAGCGTGCCGTAACGTTTTTTCAATCCCGTTGGTTCTATGACAAAAGTGTTGGGGTGGATTGCACGTGCACTGCGGGTGCAGGCCAAACGCGTTGGCATGGCCGCCCCGAAGACAAGGACAAGCAGTGCCACTGGGCTTTCTCAGATCAGTACGTGACCAAACTGCGCAGGCCCGCACGCCCGCTCCCGATGCTGCGCCGCCAGCTCCGGCGCCGCGGCCCGAGCGCGTGGCTGTGCTGAGCGAGGTTGAACAGCTGGGCGTAGGCATGTTCTGGGCCACCGATGCGCTGGGCAATTTGTCGTTCTTGTCGCAGCGCGCATTGCAGGATCTGGAAACGGATGGCGGCGACCTGCTCGGCAAGCCGCTGGTGCAGGTCTTCAGCGATATCGACAGCGAGCCGGGCGCGCCGACGCAGCGATCGCTGTCCTTCAAGCTCAAGGCGCACTCGAAACTGGAAGAGCAGATCGTCGCTTTGACAAGCGCGCGCGGCACCACCCGCTGGTGGCGGCTGAATGGTCGCCCGCTGATCGATGCCAAGGGCGAATTCATGGGCTATCGCGGTAGCGCGGTCGATATTTCGGGGCAGTATATCTACGATACGCAGGTGGCGCGGCAATCGGCGGTCGATGAACTGACCGGGCTGGCCAATCGCCGCAAGCTGGGTGAACGGCTGACCGCAATGCTGGGTGCGTTCCGGGTCAGCAAGCGCAGCTGCGCACTGATGATGCTCGATCTTGACCGGTTCAAGCAGGTCAATGACACGATGGGCCACCCGGCAGGCGACGAATTGCTCAAACAGGTGGCGCAGCGGCTGACTGCGATCGTCAAGGATCGCGGCGAAGTCGGCCGGCTGGGCGGCGATGAATTTCAGGTGCTGCTGCCTGACATGGACGATCGCGGCACGCTGGGCGAGCTGGCCAACCGGATCGTACAATCGGTGTCGCAGCCCTACACCATCAACGGTCGCCGGGCCATTATCGGCACGTCGGTCGGCATCGCCATCGCGCCCTATGACGGGCTGGACACTGACGAGTTAACCCGCGCGGCCGACATGGCGCTGTATTCGGCCAAGGATACACGCGGCGGCACATTCTGCTTTTTCACCAGCGACTTGCGCGATGCTGCATCGAAAACCGCGATGCTGGGCGAACGACTGCGCGACGCGGTGGACCGCGATGAGCTCAGCCTTGTCTATCAGCCGTTGGTTGATCCTGAAACCAACGTGGTCAAATGCTTTGAAGCATTGCTGCGCTGGAATGATCCGGAAGAAGGCAGCATCTCGCCCGCGTTGTTCATCCCTGTCGCCGAAAGTGATGATCTGATCATCCGGATCGGCGAAACGGCGCTGCGGCGCGCGTGCTTCGACGCGCTGGACTGGCCCGAAACGATCCGGGTTGCGGTCAATGTCTCGGCCAAACAGTTCACCCGGCCTGGATTCCACAAGACGGTGGCTGCCGCGCTCGAATCGTCAGGCCTGTCGCCTGGCCGGCTTGAACTGGAAATCACCGAAAGCGTGTTCGTGGGCGATCTAGAATCGGTCGATGCGATCTTCGGCGATCTGAAAAAGCTCGGCGTGCGGCTGGCGCTGGACGATTTCGGCACCGGCTATTCATCTCTGGGCTATCTCAAGGGCGGCCATTTCAAAAAGTTGAAGATCGATCAGAGCTTTGTGCGCGGCTGCACCGAAAACGGGGACATCAACCCGGCGATCATCAGCGCGATTGTCGCACTGGCAAAAGCGCTGGGGATGGAAACCGTCGCCGAAGGGGTTGAGGCGATGGACGAGCTGGCGCTGGTGCGCGAACGCGGCGCCGATCTGGTGCAGGGCTACATCTATTCGCGCCCGCTCACCCAGGAAGCTCTGTTGCCACAGTTTGCCGATGGAACGATGAAGGTCACGCCCGAAGGCCCAGCGCGCCACCGCGCCGAACGCATTTCGATGTACCGCAAGGTCGGGTTGATCCACGAAGATCACTATTACGACGTGATCATGCGCAACCTTTCCAAAACCGGCGCGCGGATCAATGGGTTGGGCGGTGTGCCGATCGGGACCGACGTAGTGCTCGATCTCGGGCACGGGCAGCTGGTGGTCAGCAAGGTGGTCAACGCATCCGAAAGCAGTCAGGGGCTGAAGTTCGAAACCGCGCTAATCAGCGATGGCGGCGGCGGGTTCATGACCCGGCACCGGATTTCGCCTTACTCGCTGGCCGAAGCGGGCATTCCGCTGGCGGCGCTTGGTGCAGGCGCGTTCCCGCTGGCGAAGTGGCGCGATGCCAACAAGGGCCTGCCGCGCTTCATCCAGCTTGATATCGGGATTTAGCGCCGTCGCCCACATGTTCCGCGTGAAACATTGGCCAACGCAGGGCCAAGCCGGGGTCTAGGCCGCCTCAACCACGACCGCGATAAGGGGCGACGCCTTGATCGGGCAGCCACAAATCGGCGGGTGGTGCGCCAGATTGCCAGAACACATCAATCGGAATGCCGCCGCGCGGATACCAGTATCCGCCAATCCGCAGCCATTGCGGGCGCATTTCGGTAAACAACCGCACCCCGATGCCCACGGTCACATCCTCGTGAAAGCCGTTATGGTTTCGGAACGATCCGAGAAACAATTTCAGGCTTTTGCTTTCGACGATCGTCTCACCAGGCACATAATCAATCACCAGATGCGCGAAATCGGGCTGATTGGTGACCGGGCACAGCGAAGTGAATTCAGGCGAGACGAACCGCACCAGATAGGTCAGGCCGAGGCGCGGGTTGGGCACGTAATCGAGCACCGCTTCCTCTGGCGAGGTTGGCAGCGGGGTATCCTTGCCGAGAAACTGGGGCGTGCGCGAAGGGTTTGAAGGTGTGGTATCCATGCCGCGCTGTTGCCTTGATTGGCGGTTTGGCGCAAGCGCCCATAGGCTCAGACTGGACGCGGCAGCCTGCCCATCTCTATGGGGAGGACAGCGCGGGTTCATCCCCGCCCTGACACACTACAAACGCCCCGCATCGCATAACCGCCACATGTCGAACCGCCCCTTGTCGAACCGTATCGCGCCATGATCCTTACGCCTGCCCGCTTTTCTGCGACCTGTGCTGCGGCTGCGCTCGCGCTGGGCGTTGCCGCGCCTGTGACCGCGCCCCTATCCGCACAAGGGCAACCCGGCGGATTTACGCTACCCGCGCCGACGCCAACGCCTACACCCGCCCCTGAAGGCCCGGCGGATGAGCGTGCTGGTGTGGTGATCCCGCCGCGCAGCACGCCGGTGCCGCGAATCGTGCCCGCGCCGGTGCTGACCCCGGAGCCAGTGCCGACAGCCAGCCCGCGCGCGCCAGCCTCCACCGCTCCGAATCGCCCGACCCCGCGCACATCGGCCAGCCCTGCGCCGGTTATCGCGCCGACGGCAAGCACGAGCGCCGTCCCGCAAGATGGCGCGGCACCCACCCCGCTGCCTTTGCCAAGCGATCCGCTGGCCCTGCCCCCTGCTTCTGTGCCGCCCGCTGCCGAGGCGCCATCGGTGATAGCGCCAGCCGCGACTGCGCCTGCCCTACCTGCTCTAACCGACCTGCCCGATTGGTGGCCGTGGGCGGCGGGCGGTCTGGGCGGCCTTGCCCTGCTTGGCTTGGGCGGGCTGGTGTTACGACGGCGCAAGCCCCGCGTCTTGCGGCTCGCCGCGCCGCCGCCGGGCATGGGAGACGAAGCCCCCGCGCCCGCACCGGCCCGCATCGACCGGGCGCTCGACGTGGTGTTGGAAGTGACCGGCGCGACCCGCAGCGTGATGATGTTCACTCTGCACTACCGCCTCACGCTCTCCAACCGCACCGGGCAGGCGATCAATGATGTCAATGTCGCCGCGCTGCTCGCCTGCGCGCGGCGCGGCACGGCCAATGCCGCCGCCCCCGGCGCAGCGCAGCGGCTGGAGCGGATTGAACGGATCAGCCCGCATCAGAACCTCGCCCTCACTGGCAATGTGCAGCTACCGCTCAGTGAGATTGCGCCGTTGTATCAGGGGCAGGTGCCGATGTTCATCCCGCTGGTCCATGTCACGCTGGAAAGCGAAGGTCAGAGCGCGCTGACCCGCAGTTTCGTGATCGGCACGCCGAATGCGGCGGGCACCGGGCGGCTGCACCCGATCCTGCTCGACACCCCGCCGGGATCAATCTCCGGCCTTTCGGCGCAGCGCATCGCCGTGCCGGAGATTTCCGCCGCTGCCTGAAGTAGCAGGGGGTTTGCGCCAGCGCACTGGGGCGCTAGGGTTGCCAGCATGACACAGCCTCCTGCCGATCTGGTTTCGACCGAATGGCTCGCCGCGCACCTTGATGCGCCGGGCCTCGCCATCCTTGATGCATCGCACCACTTGCCTGCCGCCGCCCGCAATGCCGCGTCCGACTTTGCCGCCGCGCACATCCCCGGCGCGCGGTTTCTGGGCTTGGCCAGTCTGGTCGACGAAGGGTCTAGCGTGCCCGCCGCTTTGCCAAGGCCCGATCAACTCGCTGCCCGGCTCAGCCTGCTGGGCGTGGCGGAGGGGACGACCATCATCCTCTATGATGAAAGCGCAATCCGCAGCTCTGCGCGGGCGTGGTTCATGCTGATGGCGGCGGGGTGGGATCATGTCGCGGTGCTGGATGGCGGGCTTGGCAAATGGCGCGCTGAGGGCCGCGCGCTGACGAACGGCGCAGAACATCCAGTGCCGGTCACACCGGCGCATCTCGCCCCGCTGCGGCGGGTGCGCAGCAAGGCGCAGATGCTCAACAATATCCGAACGCACGCCGAACAGGTGCTCGATGCGCGCGCGGCTGACCGGGTTTACGGCAGCGGGATTGACCCAGTGCATGGCGGGCCGAACGGGCGCATTCCGGCCAGCCTCAACCTGCCCTTCACCGAGGTGTTGAACCCCGATGGCACCTACAAATCGCCCGCCGAATTGCGCGCCGCTTTCACCGCCGCTGGGATTGATCTCCACCGCCCGATCACCACCACCTGCGGCAGCGGCGTGACTGGCAGTGTGTTGCTGTTCGCGCTCCACCTGATCGGGGTGAAGGACGCCGCGCTGTATGATGGCAGCTGGAGCGAATGGAGCGCCGACCCCGACACGCCCAAGCTGCAAGGGCCAGAACACCCGGTGCGTGAATGAGCGGAGACGATACCGGCAAACCGCTTAAACCCGCGACCAAGCTGGTGCGCGGCGGGCGGCGCAAGGAATGGACCGGCGCGGTGGTTAATCCGCCGGTGTGGCGCGCATCGACGCACCTCTACGCCTGCGACGCTGATCGCCACGCGGCGGGCGGCAACAATGCCGATGGGCAGTTCTTTTACGGCAGGCGCGGCGCGCCGACGCAGTGGGCGCTCGCCGAGGCGCTGACGCAGCTGGAGCCCGGCGCAGCAGGCACGGTGCTCTATCCCAGCGGCGTGGCGGCGATTGCAGGGTGCCTGCTGGCGGTGCTCAAACCCGGCGATCGGCTGTTGATGGCCGACAACGCCTATGATCCCTCGCGCAGCATGGCGACCGGGCTGCTCAAACGGATGGGGGTGACCACCACCTTTTTCGACCCGTGCGACCTAGACGCCTATGCCGCGCTGTTCGCCGAACCCGTCGCGGCGGTGTGGCTTGAAAGCCCCGGCAGCCTGACGTTTGAGGTGTGCGATATCCCCGCCCTCGCCGCCACCGCGCGCGCGCACGGCGCGGTCAGCCTGATCGACAACACCTGGGCCAGCCCACTCGGATTCGCGGCGCTCTCCCACGGCTGCGATATCGTCATGATGAGCCTGTCGAAGCATGTGGGCGGCCATTCCGACCTGATGATGGGCGCGGCCAGTGCGGGCAAACGCTGGTACACCGCACTGCGCCGCACAGCGCAGGATCTCGGGCAGGTCGTCTCGCCTGATGATGCCGCGCTCGCCGCGCGCGGGCTTCGCACAATGGGCTTGCGGCTGGAGGCGCAGACACGCTCGGCGCTCAAAATCGCGACGTGGCTGGAAGGCCAACCGCAGGTCGCGCGGGTGCTGTGTCCGTTGCTGCCATCGAACCCCGGCCATGCGCTGTGGCAACGCGATTTCACCGGCGGCTGCGGCCTGTTTGCCTTCGTGCTGGCAAGCGATGATCCGCAAGCTTCTGCCCGCGTCGCTGATGCGCTCGAACTGTTCGGGATCGGCTATAGCTGGGGCGGGTTTGAAAGCCTTGCCCTGCCGATCCGGCCCGAAGATTATCGCAGCCTGATGCCCGGCACCGACGGCGCGCCGGCCGTCCGGCTCGCCATCGGGCTGGAGGATGCAGACGATCTGATCGCCGATCTGGACCAAGCACTGGCGCTGGCCAACATCACGTGAGCAATCCAGCGCCAGAAATCGTCAGCGGCGCGGACAGCGCGCGCGAGGATATCGCCGCACAAAGCGAGACCATCGCCGGGATCGTCAACCGGCTGGACAGCTGGGCGCTGGAAATCGGCACCTGGCGCGTTTCGGCGTTTGACGTATTGTTCATGGTGGCCGCGATCCTGCTGGTCATCGCCTTTGCGTGGGCTGCCACCCGGCTGACGCGCAGCGGGCTGCGGCGCATCACCGCGCTTGACGGAACGCAGCGCGTGCTGGCCGAGAAAATCGCCACCATCGTCATCTGGGTGGCGACGTTCTTCCTCGGGGTTGATCTGCTGGGGATCGACCTCACCACGCTGGCGGTGTTTTCCGGCGCGTTCGGCCTTGCCATCGGGTTCGGGCTGCAAAAGACGTTCGGCAACCTGATTTCAGGGATCATCCTGCTGCTCGACAAGTCGATCAAGCCGGGTGACGTGATCGCAGTGACCGATCTGACCGGGCAGCAAACCTTCGGGCAAATTCGCAAGATCGGCATTCGCGCAGTATCGGTCACCACGCGCGATGAACGCGAATATCTGATTCCCAACGAAAACCTGATGATCAATCAGGTCGAAAACTGGTCCTATTCGTCCAAAAACGTGCGGATTCAGGTCAAGGTCGGGGTCAGTTATGATGCCGATATGGAGCTGGCGGAAAAACTGATGCTGGAGGCCGCGGCCAATTCTCGGCGCGTGCTCGACACCCCGCCGCCCACTGTTTGGATGAGCGAATACGGCGATAATGCCGTCAATTTCACGATCCATTGCTGGATCAACGATCCCGAAGAAGGGGTCGGCAATGTCCGCAGCGAAGTGCTCAAATACCTGTGGGGCCTGTTCAAACAGCACAAGGTCGAACTCCCCTACCCCAAGCGCGACCTGCACCTGCGGCAAAGCGCTCAATTGGACCGGGTGATCGCGGCGATTGAGCGGGGCGAGGAAAGCGGGCCTACGCCGGGGCAATAGTTACGCTTCGCCGCCGCCAAACCATTCTCGCTGGCACGGCGGCGCGCTCTCGCCCATCTGCACTGTCATGCAGATTGGCACCATCTATCTTGTCGGCGCTGGGCCGGGCCCGGCAGACCTTCTCACCCTGCGCGCGGCGCGGTTGATCGAACGTGCGCGGGTGATCGTGCATGATGGCCTGGTTGGCCCCGATATCCTCGCCATGGTGCGCCCTGATGCGCGGCTGATCTCAGTCGCCAAGCAACGCGCGCGCCACACCATGCCGCAAGACGACATCAACGCCCTGCTGGTTCGCGAAGCATTGGCGGGCCGTGATGTGGTGCGGCTGAAAGGCGGCGATCCCTTCATCTTCGGGCGCGGCGGTGAAGAAGCCGAAGCCGCGCGCGCAGCGGGCGTCCCGGTTGAGGTCGTCCCCGGCATCAGCGCCGCCAATGGCGCCGCAGCGGCCAGCGGCATCGCGCTCACCCACCGTGACGCATCGAGCATCGTCAGCTTCGTCGCCGGGCAGTGCAAGGGGCTGGCCGAACAAAACTGGTCAGGCCTTGCGGGCAAGGGCCGCACGCTGGTGATTTACATGGGCGTATCCACCGCCGCGCAAATCGCCGACAAGCTGATGGCCGATGGCCTCGCGCCCGATATGCCCGTTGCCGTGATCGAAAACGCCGCGCGCCCGGAAATGCGGGTGCTGCGCGGGTTGCTCGCCGGTCTGCCCGATCTGGTGGAGCGTGAAGCGGTGCAAAGCCCCGCGCTGATTGTGATCGGGGACGTGACGGCACGCGACAACATCGCCGTCGCCGCGCTCGTTCAGGAGGCGGCGTTATGAAAATCCTCACCGGCAATGACTTGGGCAGCGGCGCCGTAACGTGGTGGAACGGCAAGGGCTGGTCGCTGTTCGTCGATGATGCGGTCGACGTAGGCGAAGACGCCGACGAAATCCTCGCCCGCGAAACTGCCGCGCGCCGCGTCAACGTGCCCTACGCGATCGAAGCCAGCATCGACGCGGCGGGCCATGTCCGGCCTGCGCATATCAAGGACCGGGTGCGCGCACTCGGCCCGACCGTGCGGCGCGATCTTGCCGTGCCAACCGCCGGCAAGACCGGCTGGGACTGGGTGATCTGAGATGTATCAATATGACCAATACGACCAAGCAATGGTCGATGCCCGTGTCGAAGAATTCCGCGATCAGGCGCGCCGCCGGCTGGAAGGCAAGCTGACCGAAGACCAGTTCAAGCCGCTGCGGCTGATGAACGGGCTATATCTCCAGTTGCACGCCTATATGCTGCGGGTCGCGATCCCCTATGGCACGCTCAACGCCCGGCAGATGGAGGCGCTGGCCGATATCGCCGACAAGTATGATCGCGGCTACGGCCACTTCACCACGCGGCAAAACATCCAGTACAACTGGATCAAACTCGATGATGCCGCCGATGCGCTGGCCGATCTGGCGAAGGTCGAGATGCACGCGATCCAGACCAGCGGCAATTGCATCCGCAACATTTCGTCCGATCACTTTGCAGGCGCTGCGCATGACGAGGTCGCCGATCCGCGCCCGTATGCCGAGTTGCTGCGGCAGTGGTCGAGCTTCCACCCGGAATTCACTTACCTGCCGCGCAAGTTCAAGATCGCGGTGATCGCGGCGGAAAAAGACCGCGCGGCGATGCGGCTGCACGATATCGGCATCCGCATCCTCAAGAACGACGCGGGCGAGATTGGCGCGCAATTCTATGCGGGCGGCGGCATGGGCCGCACCCCGATGATCGCCCCGCTGATCCGCGACTTCGTGCCGCTCGACCAGCTGATCACCTATGCCGAGGCGTGCTTGCGCGTCTACAACCGCTACGGCCGCCGCGACAACAAGTACAAGGCGCGGATCAAGATCCTCGTCCATGAACTGGGCGCAGCGGAATACACCCGGCAGGTCGAAGAAGAATTCGCCCATATGCTGAGCGCAGGGGTCGAACCCCCGCGTGAAGAGCTGGCGCGGATTGCGGCCTATTTTAACGACCCGGCGTTTGTGGACGGCCCCAAGACCATCGACCGCTCCGACCCCGATTTCGCGCTGTGGGTTGATCGCAATACCCATCGCCACAAGCATGATGCTTACGTCTCAGCTGTGATCAGCCTCAAGCCGGTCGGCGGTATTCCCGGCGACGCGACCTCCGATCAGATGCGGCTCGTGGCGAAGCTGGCGCGCGATTACAGCTTTGATGAACTGCGGGTAATGCACACCCAGAACCTGCTACTGCCGCATGTGCGCATCGCCGATCTCCCGGCACTGTGGGCTGCGCTCGACGCAGCGGGCCTCGGTTCGCCCAACATGGACACGATCGAGGACATCATTGCCTGTCCCGGCCTCGACTATTGCAGCCTCGCCAACGCCCGCTCGATCCCGCTGGCGCAGCGCATCACCGAACGCTTCGCCGCCAATGGCCGCACTGGGGAGTTGGGCGAATTGAAGCTCAAGATTTCGGGCTGCATCAACGCCTGCGGGCACCACCACGCGGGCCACATCGGCATCCTCGGCGTCGATAAAAAGGGCACCGAGAATTACCAACTGTCCCTCGGCGGGAGCGAGGCGGAAGACGTCAGCCTCGCCAAGATCACCGGCCCCGGGTTTGACGAAGACGGCGTGATCGCTGCGGTTGAGACCGTCACCGACGTCTATCTCGGCGCGCGTCAGGATGGCGAACGCTTCCTCGACACCTACCGCCGTATCGGCATGGAGCCGTTCAAGGAGGCATTGTATGGTTGATGCACGCGATCTCGGCACCTCGCCCGACGAAGTGCAGTTCCGGTTCCGCGATGATGAGCCTGCCGATCACGGCACCATCACTGTCGATGCTTGCTGCGATCAGACCAACGCGACCGCCGTGCGGATCGAACCGGGCGATGATGCGCGGGTGCTGCTGCCGTTCCTTGATCGGCTCGCGCTGATCGAGGTCAACTTCCCCGGCTTTGGCGATGGGCGCGGATATTCGTCGGCGCGGATCCTGCGCGAAGCGGGATACACCGGAGAATTGCGCGCGGTGGGCGACGTGCTGATCGACCAGCTCAGCCATATGCGCCGCTGCGGGTTTGACAGTTTCGCCCCTGACAAGCGCCTTGATGAAGACGACGCCGCCCGCGCCTTTGCGACGTGGGAGAAAGTCTACCAGCGCGCTGCCGATGTGCGTCGTATCATCGCGGATATTCGCCATGAAGCCTGAACTTTCGCTGCCCGCTGAAGCGCGCACCCGCGACACAATCGACCTGGCCCCGCGTTTTACCGAGCATGATGCGGTGCGGCTGAACCGGATGTTCCGGGGTGCCTCGACGCAGGAAATGCTCGAAGGCGTGATCAAAGGCAATTTGGCAGGCGATCTGGTCATTGTCTCCAGCTTCGGCGCGGAAAGCGCGGTGCTGCTGCATCTGGTCGCCAGCGTCGATGCGAGCGTGCCGGTGCTGTTCCTCGACACGGGCAAGCATTTTGCCGAGACTTTGGCCTACCGCGACCTGCTCGCAGAGCGGTTGGGGCTGAACCTTGTGATCCTCACCCCCGATGCTGCCGACCTCGCCAAGAAGGACGAGAACGGCCTGCGCTGGTCATACGATCCCGATGGCTGCTGCGACATCCGCAAGGTGCGCCCGTTGGAAAAGGCGCTGGCGAATTACGATGCCAGCTTCACCGGGCGCAAGGCGTTCCAGTCCTCGACCCGCGCCAATCTGCCGCGCTTTGAAGTGGACACCAGCGATGCGCAGGGGCGGCTCAAGATCAATCCGCTGATTGATTGGTCGGCGGACGACATCAACGCCTATTTCGCGGCGCACGACCTGCCCCGCCATCCGATGATCGCGCAAGGTTATCCCTCAATCGGCTGCTCACCCTGCACCACCCAGGTCGCGCCGGGCGAAGACCCGCGCTCGGGCCGGTGGAAGGGCTGGGACAAGACCGAATGCGGCATCCACAAGCCGGGCGAGGAACCGTTCCTCTAAAGCCAGCCCGCGCGCCGATACCATTCGGCGGTCGCCTTCAACCCCTCCGGCCCCGCAATCTGCGGCTGCCAGATACCGGGCGGCACAGCGCGGTCAAACCGCGACACCCAGTTCGGGTGCGCCATGTAGCTCACCCGATCGGGCGTCAGCTTCGCGCGGTCGCCGCGCAGCATGCGGTCAGCGGCAGCGGCAGCGTCGAGCACGGCGCGCGGCAGATGCGGGGCGAGCACGCTACGCTTGCCCACTGCCTGACCGATAGCCTGCGCCAATTCCTTGTGGCTCCAACCGCCTTCGCGGCCATCGTCAGGCTCGTAAATTTGCTTCTTTGTCGGCGCGGCGTTGCCTGTCAGGGCCACCAGCAGGTCGGCAAGATCATCGGCGTGGATGATCGATGTCGCCCCGCCCGGCGGCAGCGGCACAACGCCCCACTTGGCGGCGCGGAACAGGTCGAGCATGTCGATATCGCGCGGGCCATAGACGGCGGGCGGGCGCACTGTCGTCCAGTCGAGCGCCGAGGCCTCAACCAAAGTCTCCGCCCGTGCCTTGGACGCGCCATAGGCTGAAAGCGCGGGCATCCGCGCGGCGAGTGATGAGACGAGCACCAGCCGCCGTGTGCCTGCCGCCTTCATCGCGGCGATGACATTGGCGGTGCCGGTGACGTTGGCGGCCTCGAACGCGGTCGGATCGGGCGTGTTGGTGAGGCCGGCCACATGTACCACCGCTTCCGCCCCCGCGACAAGGTTCGCCAGCGCGGCGGTATCGGCGAGATCGCCGGCCACCCACGTCACGCCCTCCATGGGGCCTTGCGGCCGGCGGGTCAGCGCGCGCACTTGATGCCCGGCGTCCAATGCCGCAGCCAGCACCGCACTGCCGACAAACCCGGTCGCCCCGGTGACAGCCAAGATACTCACGCGTTCGGGCTCACAACAGCACCATGTGATCGCGGTGGATCACGCAGGATCGCGGCGCGTAGCCGAGGCGTTCGGCCTGATCATCAGCACGCTTGCCCGCGATCAGGTGCATCTCGGCGGCGTCATATTCGGCGAGGCCTTGCGCCAGTCGCTCGCCCTTCAGGCTCAACACGCTGACCAGATCGCCGCGCCGGAACTGGCCTGAAACGCCGACCACGCCCGCCGCCAGCAAGCTCGCCCCGCCGCGCAAAGCCGCAGCGCAGCCTGTGTCCACCCGCAATTCGCCCGCCGGAGCGAGCCTGCCGCCGAGCCACGCCTTGCGCGCGCTGTCCGAGCGCACCGGCAGAAACAGCGTCCCCGTCCCTGCGCCAAGCGCATGGGCAATCGGCGCATCATGTGTGCCATTGAGGATCGCCAGTGCAATCCCCGCACGGGTCGCGATCTGCGCGGCTTGCAGCTTCGATATCATCCCGCCTGAACCGAGCCCCGATGACGACGCCCCGCTCGCCATCGCCAGCACCTCCGGCGTCACGGCGTCCACCACCGGAACCAGCGCCGCGCCATCCACGCGCGGGTCGCGGTCATACAGGCCATCAACGTCGGACAACAGCAACACCAGATCAGCGTTCGCTGCCTGCGCCACCCGCGCGGCCAGCCGGTCGTTATCGCCGAACCGGATTTCCTCGGTAGCGACCGAATCATTCTCATTGATGACGGGGATCACCCCCGCTTCCAGCAGCCGGTCGAGCGTGGCAGAGGCGTTGAGATAGCGCCGCCGATCCTCCAGATCGCCCAGCGTCAACAGCATTTGCGCGGCGGTAATCCCTTCCCCGCCCAGCGCGCGCGACCACAGATCGGCGAGTTGAATCTGCCCGACCGCCGCGGCTGCCTGCGCATCGGCTAGGCTACCGCGCCCGCCCTTGGGCAAAGCCAACCGCGCCGCGCCCAGCGCAATCGCGCCCGAACTCACCACGATCACTTGCGCGCCATCACGGCGCAGCGCGCCGAGGTCAGCTGCCAGGCTTGAAAGCCACGCGACTCGCGCCTGCCCCTCGCCAACCAGCAGCGCAGAGCCGATCTTGACCACGATGCGGCGGGCTGTGGTGATATCAGACAGCTGCGTCAGCATCGCAAGCCTTACAGCGGCGACCAGTCGCTGGCGTCTTCCTCGTGCTCGATCTCGACCGTCTTGGTTTCGGTCGAGGTGCGATCGGGCAGATAGCTAAGCACCGCGTCGAGCAATTCAGGAATGCCCGCGCCCGTTGCGCCCGATACCGCGAACACCTTTTCAGCGCCTGCCGCGACCAATTCGGCGCGGAATGCGTCGACCAATTCGCCATCGGCCAGATCGAGCTTGTTCAGCACCACCAGCCGCGCCTTGTCCTCAAGTCCGGCGCCATATGCCGCCAGCTCTTCCTCAACCACACGCATCGCTTCGGCGGGGTCAGCGGCTTCGGTGCCGGTGATGTCGATCAGGTGGATCAGCACCCGGCAGCGTTCGATATGGCCAAGGAAACGGTCACCCACCCCTGCACCTTCGGCTGCGCCTTCGATCAGGCCGGGAATGTCGGCCAGCACGAATTCGCGGCCCTTGTGACGCACCACACCCAGTTTCGGTACCAGCGTGGTGAAGGCATAATTGCCGACCTTCGCACCGGCATTGCTGACCGCGTTGATAAAGGTCGATTTGCCCGCGTTGGGCAGGCCGACAAGGCCTACATCGGCGAGCAGTTTCAGCCGCAGCCACAACCACATCTCCTCGCCAGGTATCCCGTCCTGGTGCTGGCGGGGGGCGCGGTTGGTCGAGGTTTTGTAACTGGCGTTGCCGCGCCCGCCCAACCCGCCTTCGAGAAGGGTGATGCGCTGGCCGACCATGGTGAAGTCGGCGAGCACCTCCTCCTTGTCGTCGGATAGGATCTGCGTGCCGACCGGCACCTTTATCACCAGCGGCTTGGCCGAGGCGCCGGTGCGGTCCTTGCCCATCCCGTGCCCGCCGCGCGGCGCCTTGAAGTGCTGCGAATAGCGGAAGTCGATCAGCGTGTTGAGGCCGGCGACAGCTTCGAACACGATATCGCCGCCGCTGCCGCCGTTCCCGCCGTCAGGGCCGCCATATTCGACGTACATTTCACGCCGGAACGAGACGGCCCCAGGGCCGCCCCCGCCGGACTTCACATAGATTTTAGCTTGGTCAAGAAAATGCATGGCTGCCCCCTACGCATTTCTTGCTGCAATTGCGAGGGGTGTGTTGGGCGGCCCCGACCACGGCCCAAAGGGCCGCAAGGCCGACTGGTCGCCCGCAGCGATGCGACCTTCAGGTCGCATGAGCGAGGATATCGCACCCCGGATGGGGTGCGGAACTCAAAAACGCGCTTCCACGCCCACCACTGCCGAGCGGCCCGGTGAGACGAAGCTGAACACCTGTTCGTATCGCTGATCGAGCAGGTTTTCGACGCGTGCGAAGGCATTGATCCCCTCCGCCAGCCGCGCCCGCGCGTTGACGTTCACCAGCGTGTAATCGCCCAACGTCACCCGCACCGGGATAAAGCTGGGATCGATGAAGGCGACATCGGGCGTCGCGCCATTGTGGCGCACCACCAGCGTCGCCGATGCGGCATCCCCCGGCGCGGCCCATGTCAGCGCGGCGCTGGCGATGTGCTGCGGGCGGCGAACTTCCTCCACGCCGTTCTCCTCGGCATCAAGGTAGCTATACGCCGCATCAAGGCTCCATTGCTCGGCCAGCTTGGCAGTGAGCGACACTTCGACCCCGCGTTGTTGGCTTTCCGTGGTGCGGTTGGCCGGGGTGGCGATGAAGTTCGGCGGCGGGAAAGTGGTGAAAATCTCGCCTTCCAGCGTGCTGTCGAAATAGATCACGGAAAGGAGTGTGGTATCGCCCAATTCCTGATCCACGCCGACTTCCCACCCGGTCGATTTTTCTGGGCGCAAAGCCTCGTTACCGATGAATTGCCCGCTGACGAAGCCGTACAGCTCGAAGAAGCCGGGGTTCTTAACCCCCGATCCCGCCGCAGCGCGCAACCGGGTTGAGTCGGTTACAGGATAGCCCGCGCCAACGCGGAAGGTGGTCGCATCACGGAACCGGTCGTTCAGGTCATGCCGCAGCGCTGCCGACAGGTCGAATGCCTCGCCGGAATAGCGATATTCGCCGACGAAGCCGACCTGCTCGACCGCCCGCCGCCCAGTGAACCCGCCGCTGGCAGCGAGCGCATTGCGGAAACTTTCGCGCTCATAATCAGCGGCGAAGGTCACATTGTGATCGTCAGCGATCCGCAAGGCGGTGACGTAGGATGCCTTGACCCGGTCGCCCTCGCTCGCCGAAGTGAGGCCGAAGGGACTTTCGGTTTCCCGATCAATTTCGGCGACCTGCGCCGAGAGGTCATGCGTCCAGCGCCCTTCCAGCACTTCAGCCCGCGCGCCGACCAGCGCGTAGACCGCCTCGTTGACATAGCCCACGCCGGGGCTGTCGATGGTGAAGCCGAAGGTCGGGCTGGCGGGGTCGAAATCACTGTCGTTGAATTGGCCCTCGGTGCGGATGAAGCGGGCGGCTGCACGCAGGGCAAGACCCTCGGCCAGCTCAACGTTGCCTTTGCCCGAGAGCGTATAGCTGTCGCGGCCAACTTCACGGGTGCCATTCTGGGCGTTGGGCTGGCCGTCTGTGCTGACCACCGTGGCGCTGAGCGCCGCGTCCCAACTATCACCCGCCGCGCCGTAACGCAGCGCGCCGTTGATGGTGCTGTCCGTCCCGCCTTCGATCCGCGCCGCAAAGCCCGGCACAGCGCGCCCGCTGGCGCTTTCGTAAGCGATCACCCCGCCGATTGCGTCCGGCCCGTACAGCGCCGATTGCGGCCCGCGCAGCACTTCGACCCGCGCGCCGACTTCGGCCTGCAAGGTGCCAACGTCGAATTCACCCGCGAAGGGATCGGAGACTTCGATCCCATCGACCAGCACCAGCACGTGATTGCCTTCGGAGCCACGCAGACGGATCTGGGTTTGGCCTGGGATGCCCGCCACCGCCACGCCGGGCACGTCGCGCAGCACATCGGCGATGTCGCGGGTCTGGCGGGCCTCGAGCTGCTGCGCGGTGATGACCAGCGCCGATCCAGTGAAGTCCTCACGCAACAATGAGGCATCGCGGCTTGCGGAAACGAGGATGTCCTTGCCAGGGTAGCAAAGCAGGCTTTCGCTGACCTCATCGCCTGTCACATAGCATTGACCCGGCGTCTTGCCGTCTTCCTGCGCCATCACCGGCACAGCCCAAACCAGCGCCGCCCCAGCGACGCTGCTCAACAATACAAAATTTCTCACGGATTCCTCCCGTTATCAGCAACATGGTGGCCGCGAGGCACCTGCCTCACGACCCAACGATGTCGCTCACAACGAAGGTTTTCCGCGCCTGACCAATCCCTGAGCCAAGCAAAGAGCGACACGCCCCGGTCGGTCTCCTGGCTCACGGATCAACATATCCGGCGCTCACCTTCCCAGAGCGTTGCCGCTCCAGTGGCTGCCCCGCTGAAGGGGCGCACACCGCATACTCACCGCTTACAGTTGCAGGGACAGCTGCGGATTTGAACCGCATTCCCGTTACCTTGGCGCTTCTTGGTGTTAGGCGCTCGCCTCCGCGAGCGCAACATCCTCGCTCACGCTGGCTTCGCCAGCGTCGCTGCGGGCGGCCGGTCGGCCTTGCAGCGCTACGCGCCGTTACAGCGCTAGAAATGAGCTCTGGAATTCGGCGCAAAGCGCCGCAAGGCCGACCGGCCGACGCGCCTTATGGCGCGGAAGCCAAGGCGGACGGATGTCCGCCGCCCGCCGCTTGAGGGCGAAAACAAACAATCCAGTTTTCAGGCTAAGCCTGAAAACTGGTGGAGCCGAGGGGGATCGAACCCCTGACCTCGTCATTGCGAACGACGCGCTCTCCCATCTGAGCTACGGCCCCGATCCAGCTTTTTCCGCCTGCCACAACGGGTCAGCCGAGCGCCCGAATTAGCGAGAAGCGGGCGCCCGTGCAACGGCGATCTGAGCTGCTACGAGCTGTCAGTTTACTGGCCCGAGGCGCGCTCCGGCGTGTTAGCAATGGGCTCAACCACCGGCTGCGAAATCACGCCTTCGGTGACCGGGATCACTGGCACAGGCACGCCGGTTTGCGGGTCGATCACAGTCTGCACGCCCGCGCTCTGCCCGACCAGACTGGTCATGCTTGGCGCAGGGGCGCCGCTCATGCGGGCTTCGTTCACAACCACCCAACCGGGCTGCGAGGCGCCAAACATCGCGCCCCACTTGGCATCCCAATCGTTCGAGGCGACCTGATAGGCTTCGTACTCGACAAAGAACTGATCAAACGGCGCCAGCAACCCATCAAAATTGGCCTGCGCAAAGGCAAGCGGATCGGTGGGAGGAGCCAGCAAAGCGCGGTTCGCCATGTCGAGCGCGGCGCGGCAGAACCCGCCACGCGCGGCGGGCAGCGCGAAGAAGTTATAGACCTGTGTGGTGTAACCATCGCGCGCCACAATCGCATCGCGGCGGACCCGGAAGCGGCTGGTATAGGTCTTCTCGATCCGGTCATTCACCGCTGTCAACTTGCGGGCATTTCCGGTCAGGAAGGCGCGATAGCCGTCAAGGATAGGCTCATACTCGGGCGCAAGGCAATTCAGCGCCGCCACGTTCCAGGCCGAGCGCAGATTCCAGACCAGCTGATCATCGGTAAGGTTGGCATTGACAGTCTGCCTCCGTCCATCGGGGCCGCGCGCGGGGATATCCATCACATAATGCGCGCCGCCCGGCGGCAACGGGCGATAGGGTACGGCCTCAACCACGCGCGCAAGGGGCGGCGGTGGGGGCGGAGGCGGCGGGAGAGGTGCGGGCTTGGCACAGGCGGCCAGCACCGCGCTACCCACCACCACTGCGGTAATGGTTAGACCGAACGGGGTGCGGCGAGTGCCATGCGGGGATGAAGGCGTATGCGGGGCCGCGGTCATGTATCAGTCAACCTCTCTCACTGTCGGCGATGGAGCCGCGCCAAGGGCGGCATCATGGCAACCCCAGCTTGCTCCAGCCTGAATCGACGCGATAGCCGCGTAAGATAACAAAGCAAATGCCCGGAACCTAAGGATAGGCCCCGGGCATCTGACATTTCAACATCTGCGTCAGGCTGTTGGCCTGAGCGGCGCGCGATCACTCGCGCCCGTTATTCCCGGTTGCCGAGGAAGCTGAGCAGGAACTGGAACATGTTGATGAAGTCCAGATACAGGCTCAAAGCGCCGAGGATCACGGCCTTGCCCGCAAACTCGGTGCCACGCAGATAGGTATATTCGTTCTTCAGGCGCTGCGTATCATAGGCGGTCAGGCCCGCGAAGATCAGCACACCGAGGAAGCTGATGACATAGTGGAACGCGGGCGACTGCAAAAACAGGTTCACCAGCGATGCCACGATCAGACCGATCACGCCCATCATCAGAAAGCTGCCCATGCCCGACAGGCTCTTCTTGGTCGTATAGCCCCACAGCGACAGGCCAGCGAAGGCCGCCGACGTGGCGAAGAACGTCGTGGCAATCGAACCGCCGGTGTAAACCAGGAACACCGACGACATCGACAAGCCCATCAGCGTTGCAAACGCCCAGAACATCAGTTGCAACGTGCCGGTGCTGAAGCGGTTGGCGCCAAAGCTCATCGCGAACACGATGGCGAGCGGCGACAGCGCCACGATCCAGCGCAGAATGCCGCCGGTGAAAATGGTCTCAGCCACACCGCTGGTAAACGCCAGCAGCGCAACAATGCCAGTCAGCAGCACGCCCGACGACATGTAATTGTAGATCGAGAGCATGTGCTTGCGCAGGCCCTCATCGTAACCAACGCGGCCGGCAACATCGCCGCCGGCGCGGGGCACGGAGCCCAATCGCTGCGCATCGCGCGAAGTGTCTTTCCAGTCAGCCATTGCTAAACCCTTAGTCCTTAACCAGGAGCGCGAGACGTCGCGCTCTCCATGAACGGGAATATCGGGGTTTCCTCGCCGCTTTTCAAGCGAAACCGGATTGCAAAGCGCGCAATTCGTTCAGCTTAACGGGCGTTAATCTTAATCGCCTTGGGAAAGGGCAGCGCCTTTGTCGCGCGTTGCCCGCAACGTGGCGGTCAGCAGGCGGCGCAGCGCGGCGTTTTCATCGAGGACATTCAACCCTTCACGGGTCATCCCGCCAGGGCTCGCCACCCGGTCAGCGAGTATAGCAGGGTCGGTGTCTGACGCCGCTGCCAGCGCGGCTGCGCCCTCCACCGTGGCCAGCGCGAGGCTTGATGCGGTGGCTTGATCCAGTCCCAGATCGATCGCTGCACCAGCCAGGGCATCAATGAAGCGATAGACAAACCCCGGCCCCGAACCCGCCAGCGCAGTGACGAGATCAAAATGCGCCTCGTCCTCAAGCCACACTGCACTGCCGAGCGTATCGAACAGCGCGAACACGTCGTCCTGCGCGCTGGGCCCCAGCCCGCGCTGGCTAACAATCACCGGCGATTTGTTGATCCGCGCAGCAAGGTTGGGCATCACCCGCACCTGCGCAGCAGCGTGCGGGAAAGCGGCGGCAAGCTGATCAAGCGTGATCCCAGCGAGCAGCGAGCACACCGTCGCGCCGCCTATGAGCCCCTGCAAGCCGGGGCCAAGCGCGCCCAATTGCTGCGGCTTGAACCCAAGCAGCACCGCGTCATGCCCGCCTGCTGCGATCGCTTCATCGGTCGAGCGGTAAAGCGCGACGCCCTGAGGTGCCTCAGCCAAAGCCGGATCGAGCACCGCCAGCCGCGCCGGATCAATCCCCGCAGCCAGCCACCCAGCCAGCATCGCCCCGCCCATATTGCCGCAACCGATGATGAGGAGGTGGTTGATCATGGCTTAAAGGGAACTCAAGCCTCGCCCGCTGCGTCAACCATTGCCGCTTCCAGCGCCGCGCGCGGGGTCTTGTCGCCCCACAGCACGAACTGGAATGCGGGGTAGAAGCGGTCGCATTCATCGATCGCGATTTCGACCAGCGATTGCGCCATGTCGAGGCTCAGACGACCGTCATCACCCAATAGCGCACCGTGGCGGTACAGCAGCACATCGCCGTTCGACCAGATATCGAAATGCCCCAGCCACATCTGTTCGTTGACCAGGCTCAGCAGTTCATAGGCCGCTGGACGCTTGTCCTCGGTGACGCGGATGTCGGGCAGGCAGAGGAATTGCAGCACGCTGTCTTCGGCGCGCCAGATCGCGCGCAGCTGATAATTGGCCCAGCTGCCCTGCACTTCGCCGGTCATCTCGTCATCAGACACGATCTCGCATGGCCAGCCGCGCGCTGCGAACAGGCTTGCGAGCATCTCGACGGGAGCGGCATCGTCCTCGGCGGAATATTCCATGTCTTGCACTCTCATCGGCGGTCTTTCGCTGGGGGATGGTGCGTGTCGCGCCGTCGGGCCACGTTTGAACGGTGCGCATGGGAATTGGCAATGCAAGCCAAGATGGCGGCTGGGGAGAACCGGATAGACCTGTGCAAAGCCTGTGCATAGAAACCGGTGGAGAGCCGAAAAATACTATTTAACCGGCTGAATTTCCTCGCCTTCAGGGCTCACATACAGAAAGCTGTCGAGCCCCTTGGCCTTCAGCTCGCGCACCAGTGCCTGCGCCTTGTCGCGATTGTCCACCGGGCCTGCCAGCAAGCGGTTCGCCTCGCCCCACTTGGTCGTGTGCGGTTTCAGCTTGGCGAGCGGCGCGCCTGCGGTTTTGGAAATGCGCCGCCAATCAAACCCCAAGGCTTTGACGTTCTTGCCGGTGGCGACCTGCACCCAGACGCGGCTGGGGTGGACGGGCTTGGCCGGCTCCTTGGGCTTGGGCTTTTCCGCCGCCGCCTTCGCCACCGGGACGGGCGGAGCTTCGCGTTTTACTGTGATCCGGCTGAGATCAACCGCGTCGCCGCTCACCTTCGCATCGGGCAAAGCGCCAGAGCTCAGATCAGCGAAGGCATCCGCGACTCGCAAGGTAGGCGCTGGCGCGGGCGGCGGGGGAGTGGGGGCAGGTGCGGGGCCAGAAGTAGGGATTGCTACTGCAACCTGCGTTGGCACAGGCGCCGGGGGCGGTGCCAATACGGGAGCGGGAGTGGGCGCAGGCGCAGGACGCGCATCGAGCGGCGCACCTGACGGGGCAAGCTTGCTGGCCACCCGTTCTTCAACCGCGAACCGCGCCAGCCGAGGATCATCACGGCCGATATCCGCCGCGCGCGGGAAAATGCCAAGATTGGCGGCGGCGGCCTGCTGCGGCTTGGTCAGGCGCGGCATATAGGCGAAATACGGCACCAGCCGGGTCGCCATGTCGCGCGGCATCACCTGTTCGACAATCGCGGCGGCGCGTTCATTGTCACCAAGGATTGCAAGGCCAAACGCGCGCGAACGCTGCGCTGCGGTATCGCGCCTGTCGAGCAGCGGACGCAGCGTTTCTTCAAACCGCGCGCGGTTGCCGGCTATCGCGTGACTGATCGCAAGCCTGCGGCGGGCCTCGTCATTAGCCGGATCGAGTTCGAGGGCGCGGGTGTAAGCCGCCTGCGCCGCCACGCCTTCGCCAACCAGATCGAGCGTCAGCGCCTTGTCGGTCAGCACTTCGCCTTCGGGCACCCCGGCGGCAAGCGCACGGTCAAACGCGACCAGCGCCTCTCCCGCGCGGCCGGCGCGCAGATAGACCCCTGCCAACCCTTGGGCAACGCGCGGGTGACCCGGATCAATCTCGGCAGCGCGCCCGAAAAAGCCGATCGCGGCCTCCAGATCATCAACGCCCAAGGCAGCATTGCCTGCCTCAACCAGCGTATCACGATCGCGCGGGGCTTTGGCCAGTGCCACTAGCGCGCGGTTCAATCGCTGGACTTCGCCCGAAGGCAGCGGCTGCACCACCTCACGCGCAATAGTCTGCTGCGCACTGGCGGGAACAGCGGCGCCAGCCAGCAGCGCGCCGACCATCAGCGCAGGTGACAAAGCAGCCGAAGTGTGGCGAAAAAAACCGAGTTTCATCGCCCCTGCCCTAACGCGCATACCGCTCCCCACCAGAGGCTTGGGCAGCCCCGCGCGGCGAATGGCACCGCAGGCGCGCCGGATCGAATACCCGCCGCGCCCCGACAGCGCCTATTGATTGTTCTGCCGCCCAAGGAAGCGCGGGATGCTGAGCGCTGGGCCATCATCGCCGCCGTCATCATCATCCTCGTCGCGCGCAGTGCTGCGCGACAGATTGGCCATGCGTTCGAACAAAGTACTGCCCGCACCCGCCGCGCCGCCATCGCCGCCATCACCACCGAGCAAGCCGCGCCGACGATTGCCGCCCAACCGCGCTTCAACTTGAAGGTTATCCGCCGCAAGCTGGTCTGCGCTGGCGAGCAGATCATCCTGCACCGGGCCATCAGGCTCGTCAGCAGCATCGGAGTAACTGGTATATTCTGAGCCCAGATCGAGCGTTTCGTCAGCCGCACCGGCCGCCGCCTCTTCAGCAGAGGGCGCGGTGTAGCCAAAACCTTCGTCCTGCGCGCTGCGCAACCCGGCAAGCGGATCGACAATGCCATCGACATCATCGTCATATTCATTGCCGTAATTGTCGCCTGCCTGCATCCCGGTCAGGTCGAACGGCTTGGCCACCGGCGGTTCTTCCTCAACCTCCTCAGCCAGATCGAGCGCTTCATCTTCGAAGCTGACCGAAGTGGTCATGTCTGGCGGGGTCAGTTCGAACGCCGGGATCACCGGCGCGGCGGCAGGCGGGGCGAACATGGGCGCGGCAACAGCAGCAGGGGCCGGGGTAGGTTCTTCGGCTTCGGGCGGAAGCTCCGCCAGGCCTTCATTCTCGGACAGTTCAAGCACCGGGCGCTTGGGCGCGCGCGAACCGCCCAGCGACACCGACTGCGAACGATCGACCGCGCTAATTGCGCCCTGCTCGATCCCGGTGGCGACCACCGAGACGCGGATCTTGCCTTTGAGATCAGGGTTGAACGCGCTGCCCCAGATGATGTTGGCGTCTTCGTCGACCAGTTCGCGGATGTGATTGGCGGCTTCGTCAACTTCGAGCAGGCGCATATCTTCGCCGCCGATGATCGAGATGATGACGCCCTTGGCGCCCGCCATGCTCACGCCGTCGAGCAGCGGGTTGGCGATGGCCTGTTCTGCGGCTTCGAGCGCGCGGTTTTCACCCTCGCCCTCGCCCGTACCCATCATCGCCTTGCCCATCTCGCTCATCACCGAACGCACGTCGGCAAAATCGAGGTTGATGAGGCCCGGCATCACCATCAGATCGGTGATCGAACGCACGCCCTGCTGCAACACTTCGTCAGCGAGCTGGAATGCTTCCTTGAAAGTCGTTTCCGCCTTGGCGACCAGAAACAGGTTCTGGTTGGGGATCACGATCAGCGTATCGACGTGGGCCTGCAACTCGGCAATCCCGGCTTCGGCAGCGCGCATCCGGCGCGTGCCTTCAAACAGGAACGGCTTGGTCACCACGCCCACGGTCAACACGCCCATGCGGCGTGCCGCTTCGGCGATGACGGGCGCGGCGCCGGTGCCGGTGCCCCCGCCCATGCCAGCTGCGATGAAGCACATATTGACGCCTTCGAGCGCCTTTTCGACTTCGGCCACGGTTTCTTCGGCGGCCGCTTTGCCCACTTCGGGCCGCGCGCCTGCGCCAAGGCCGCCGGTGATGTCCGGGCCCAACTGGATGCGCCGTTCGGCGGGCGAGGTGCTCAGCGCCTGCGCGTCGGTGTTGGCGACGATGAATTCGACGCCTTCAATCTCGGCGTCGATCATGTTGGCGATGGCGTTGCCGCCTGCCCCGCCGATCCCGATTACGGTGATGCGCGGACGCATATCGTCGGTCGCTGCGGGTCCGATATTGATGCTCATCAGCTTGTCCTCCAGGCGCAGGTGGCCAGAATTTTGCCAGAATTTCGATACTACGACCCGCTTTAGTGCTTCTGTGACATAATCGCGGTGCACATTTTATAGCGGCTTAGCCCTTATCCACAGTGCTCGGTTAACGAACATGCTGCGGGCGGGGCAGCGTCCGCCACATCAGAAATATTCACGGACTGCGCGCATCAGCCTTGTGGCCAGCGTCGTCCATCCAGTTTCGCGCGCAAATCCGCGGTAAACCCCGCCGCGCCCTGCGCCCACTGCGCGGATATCGACGGGGTCTTCGGCGGCGTAAAGGCACAGGCCCGCGAGCGTCGCAAAGCCCGGCGCGTGGTGCGCTTCGGGCATACCCGGCAGCTGCGGCGGACGGCCCAGCCGCACCGGCATCCCCAGCGCGCCCTGCACAAAATCGGCCATCCCGGCCAGCTCTGCACCGCCGCCGGTCAACACCACCTGCCCTGCGCGTGTGCCGGAAAAGCCCATTTCCTTGAGCGCTTTGCCAATCTCTCCGGTCAGCAGTGCCAGATGCTGCGTCACCACGCCCACCAGTTCAGCGCGGACGATGCGGTTCTTGTCATCCGCCCCGCGCGCCATCGGCCCGGCAGGAACGCCCTCAGAAGCATCGCCAGGGCCATTGACCGGGATCAGCTCGCGGTGATCAGCCGGGCTCGCCACGGCTGACCCGGCGACGCATTTCAATCGTTCGGCCTGTGAGCGGCGGATGCCAAAGCTGCTGGCAATTGCATCGGTAATGTCCGCCGACCCCATTGGCACCGCGCGCAGGCCGAGCAACATTCCGCCCGCAAACACCGCCACGTTGGTCACGTCGGCGCCGATTTCGACCAGCGCCACGCCCAATTCGCGTTCTTCGATCGTCAGGCAGGCATGGCCCGCCGCAATCGGCGCGGCCACCACGCCTTCGACCTCCAGATGCGCGTTTTGCACCGCTTCGGTCAGGTTGCGCACCGGCGCGCCATCGGCCAGCATCACGTGGATATCGACGCCCAGGCGTTCGGCATGAAGCCCGCGCGGATTGGCGACCCCGTGCGCGCCATCGAGCGTGTAGTGCGCAGGCTGCGCGTGCAGCACGGTGCGCCCGTCAGGCTGGATCATGTCGCGCGCATGGATCAGCAGCTGCTCGACATCCTCATCCTCGATCCGCCGCCCGCCAATCTCGATATCGACCGCTGCGACATGGCTGGCGAGCCCCGCGCCCGCGCAGGCAATCCACACCCCGCGCACCGGTGTCCCGGCGCTTTTTTCGGCGCGCTCCACCGCATCGCGGATCGCGTGGCTGGCCGCCTGCATATCGGTGACATAGCCGCGCTTGATCCCGGCGCTGGCGCGGTGGCCCGATCCCAGCACCTGCAATTCGCCATTTTCAGTCTCGCCCATGATCATCGCCGAGATGCGGAAGCTGCCGATATTGACCGCGGCAAAGGTGCGCGTCAGGCGGCGGGCGGGGGAAGCACGTGACGCCATCAGAGTGCCCCTCCCGCAGCGCCAGCGACGGTGGGCGCTTCGCGCACCCCTTCGGGCAGGCGCATATACAAGCGCGGGGGCGAACGCATGTCGAACGCCAGCACTTTGCCGCCGAGCAGGCGGTTCTGCCCATCAAGCTTGGCGAATTTGACCAGCGCGCTGGCCGATGCATCTTCACCTTCGGGCAGTGCGAGCAATTGCCCGGTCTTGAAGGTCAGGTTCCAGCGGCGGTTGCCAACCCATTCAGCGGCCTCAACCTGCGGAGCCAATGCGGGCGCGGCGGCGAGCAATTGCTCCAAGCCCTGCGCCTGCTGACCTGCCCCCGGTCCGGCGAGCCGCAGCATCCCCTTGGCCTTGGCCGTGGTGACCGGTTCCAGCTCAACCCCGCCCGCGTCGATCAGCATCAACCTATCAGCCTTTTCGAGCACCGCATGCGGCGTGCGTTCAACAATATCGATGGCCAACGTATGCGGCAGTTGAACCGAAACCCGCGCGTCCTTCACCCACGGCAGCGCGCGCAATTCTTCGCGCAGCTTGGCAATGTCGACCTCAGGCATGGCTTGATTGCGGGTGGCGAGCGCACGTGCGTAGACTTGCTGTTCATCCATCCGCGTGGTGCCGGTGACGCGCACGTGGCGCACTTCGAACCCGGCATCGGCAGCCATTCGCGCGACCTGCGCCTGCGCCAGCGCGGGCACACCGGCAAGGCTCGCGATGATGAAGGCCACGCCCACCGCCCCGCCGATAATCATGGCGAGCCAGATGCGGCTCCACTGTTCTTCGGTAAAGGGCAGCACGCTCATGACGGCGTCGAGCATCCCGCTCGCCCGCCCCTGCGCGCGGCGCGCGGTAACGGCGCGGCTTTGCGCCTTTGCAGCGCGGCGCACCCCGGTGGTGCCGTTACGGCGGATCTGTTGCGCCATCCTAGCTCCCCTTACCTTGTTTCAGCGCGTGCACCCTGAGCGCTTCGCCGACCAGCAATTCGACGAGGTCAGCGTAAGGGATACCGCAATGCGCCGCCTGTTCAGGGACGAGGCTGAGCGGGGTCATGCCCGGTTGGGTATTGGTTTCGAGCACGAACAGCCCGGCCTCGCCTGCCTCGTCATCCCAGCGGAAATCGGTGCGGCTGGTGCCATGGCAGCCGAGCACCTGATGCGCGCGCACGGCATAGTGTTCGCACAGCGCGGTGATTTCGGGCGGCAGCTGCGCGGGGAAGATGTGCTGCGTCTGCCCGGCGGTGTATTTGTGTTCGTAATCGTAAAAGCCATTGTCGATCACGAGTTCAGTGACGCCGAGCGCGCGCGGGCCATCGGGGCCGTCAATCACGGCGGCGGTCAATTCGCGGCCCTTGATGAAGGGTTCGGCGAGCAACTCGGCGAACTCTTGCCATGGGCCTTTGGCGTCGGGAGAGATCGGGTTGCCGACGTTGCTATCGGCGGTGACGATGGCCACCCCGACCGACGAGCCTTCGTTCACGGGCTTGAGCACATAGGGGCGCGGCAGTGGATCGCGTTCGTACAGTTCCTCGCGCGTCACAATCCGCCCGCCGGGCATGGGGATGCCGTGCGGCACCAGCGCCTGCTTGGTCAGCTGCTTGTCAATCGCGATCACCGATGTGGCGAGGCCCGAGTGGGTGTAGGCCAGCCCCATCAGGTCGAGCATCCCCTGCACCGTGCCATCTTCGCCCGGAACACCGTGGAGCGCATTGAACACCACATCGGGCTTCGCCTCGGTGAGGCGCAGCGCAACATCGCGGCCCATATCGATCCGGGTGACACGGTGGCCCTTGCTCTCCAGCGCATCGGCCACGCCCGTGCCGCTCGACAGCGAGACTTCGCGTTCATTCGCCCAACCGCCCATCAGGACGGCGACGTGGAGTTTCTTCATCTCGCTCACGGCCGACCCACCCGCTGTATTTCCCATTCGAGGCTGACGCCCGAATTGGCATAGACCTTCTCGCGCACCAGTTCGCCCAGCCCTTCGATGTCGGCGCTGGTGGCGGTGCCGGTGTTGATCAGGAAATTGGTGTGCTTTTCACTCACTTGTGCCCCGCCCAAGGTCAGCCCCCGGCATCCGGCGGCATCGACCAATTCCCAGGCCTTGTGGCCCACCGGGTTTTTGAAGGTCGATCCCCCGGTCTTGGTGCGCAGCGGTTGCGATGCTTCGCGCGCGGCGGCGATGCGGTCCATTTCTGCGCCGATGACTGCCGGATCGCCGGGCGTTCCGCGAAACTTTGCCGAAACCACAATCGCCCCGTCGGGCAGGGCCGAGTGGCGATAGGTGTAGCCAATATCGTCGACGTGCAGCGTCACCATTTCGCCTTCGGGCAGCAGCACGTCGCAGGTCACCAAAATATCGGCGACCTCGCGCCCGTAAGCCCCGCCGTTCATCCGCACGAACCCGCCGACTGTGCCGGGGATGCCGCGCAGAAACTCCAGCCCCGCAATGCCATTGTCGCGTGCGGTCGAGGCGACCAGAATTCCGCTCGCGCCGCCGCCGCAGGTGAGTTCATTGTCGCCCGTTACCGCGCAGCCCGCAAACGCCTTGCCCAACCGCACCACCACGCCCGGCACCCCGCCATCGCGGATGATGAGGTTTGAGCCCAAGCCCAGCGCCATGACCGGGATTTCCCCGCCGAGCCGTTCGATCAGGCATTTGAGGTCTTCGAGATCGGCCGGTTCAAACAGCCAATCTGCCGCTCCCCCGGTCTTGAACCAGACGTAAGGCGCAAGCGGCGCCCGGCAGGTCAGCTTGCCGCGAATGCCGTCGAGCGGCACAGGCGCGCTGACAGCCCCATCGACCGCGCAGGTCGGAGCCGCGCCGTTATCGTGTTGATAGCTGTCGCCGGGCTGATTCATGCCGCGCCCCGCTTGGCCGCAATGGCCGGAGCCAGCCCCGCCGCCCAGCGTGTGATATCGCCCGCGCCAAGGCATACAACGATGTCGCCCGGTGCAATCTCGCCTGCCAGTACCTCGGCAAGCCCATCGGCCCCTTCGATGACACGCGCAGCCCGGTGCCCGCGCGCCTTCATGCCGGCAACCAGCGCGATGTGATCGACGCCCGGCAAAGGCTCCTCACCGGCCGAATAGACCGGCGCGACATAGGCGATATCGGCATCGTCAAAACAGGATTGGAACGCGTCCATCAGGTCATTGAGGCGCGAATAGCGGTGCGGCTGCGCGACTGCGATAACCTTGCCATCCGTTCCTGCCACAGCTTCGCGCGCTGCGGAGAGCACGGCGCGGATTTCAACCGGGTGGTGGGCGTAATCATCGATGATCGTTACCGCGCCGCCATCCACCGCGACGCTTCCGACCTTGGTGAAGCGCCGGCGCACCCCGCCGAACCGGGCAAAGCCGCTGCGGATCACTTCGTCCGAACAGCCCATTTCAATCGCCACGGCAATCGCGGCGAGCGCGTTCTGGACGTTGTGGCGGCCCGGCATCGGCAGATGCACACCTTCGATCCGGCGATCCGCGTTTTCGTGCTTTGGCCCACGCTGGCGCACGATGACGTCAAAGGTGTTCCCGCCCTCAGCCGAGCGCACGTTGACGCCGCAAATGTCGGCTTGCAACGAGAAGCCGTAGGTCACGACCTTGCGATCGCGCACCTGGCCGATCACCGCCTGCACTTCGGGGTGGTCAACGCAAAGCACTGCCGCGCCGTAGAATGGCACATTGTGGATGAATTCGACAAAGGCGCGCTTCACCCCGTCAAAATCGCCGTAGTGATCGAGGTGTTCGGGATCGATATTGGTGACCACTGCGATGGTGCCGTCCAATCGCAGGAAGCTGCCGTCGCTCTCATCTGCCTCGACCACCATCCAGTCGGAATCGCCCAATCGCGCGTTCGATCCGTATTGTTCGATGATCCCGCCATTGATCACCGTCGGATCGACCCCGCCCGCATCGAGCAAGCAGGCGATCATGCTGGTCGTCGTGGTCTTACCATGCGTGCCCGCCACCGCGACAGTGGATTTGAGCCGCATCAGTTCGGCCAGCATTTCTGCACGGCGCACCACCGGGATGCGGTTTTCGAGCGCGGCGGCGACTTCGGGGTTGGTGCGGCGCACAGCGGTGGAGGTGACGACGACCGCCGCGCCCTCCACATTCTCACGCGCGTGGCCGATGTGCACGGTGATCCCGCGCGCGCGCAGGCGTTCTACGCTGGCGCTTTCGGAAATATCGCTGCCCTGCACGGTATAGCCAAGGTTGCGCATCACCTCGGCGATGCCGGACATCCCGATCCCGCCGATGCCAACGAAGTGGATCGTGCCGATATCAGTGCCGACGCCCTTCATGTGTCGGCCCCATGGTCGATGGCGTCGCGAGCAGCTTTGCGGGTCGCGGTCTGCGGACGGGTCGCGGTTTGCGCGGCGCGCGGCGCGGCCTCGCCCACGCGGATCACGTCCATCAGATCAATCCCGCTCATGCTCTCAACCAGATCGGCCAAGTCCTTCGCTGCATCGGGCCGCCCGCAGTTGAACGCGCAATGCGCGGCATTGGCGAGGCTCGCCGGGTTCATAGCCATCGCCTGAATCTGCTTGGCAATATCCTTGGCGAGCTTGGCGAAAAGTTCCGACTGCCTCAGGCGCAGCTTGTTGGCTCGCTCGCTATCACCCTCAGGGAGAGCAATTGTTTCCATTGGCTGACGGATCATCCGTGCACCACCAGCCTTGACCATCTCGCGGGTGTTCGCCGCCTGATGATCATCGGTGGCGATGGGAAGCGGGATCAGGATCGCCGGACGGCCCACTGCGGTCAGTTCCGCAATGGTCGAGGCCCCTGCGCGGCCGATAAACAGATGCGCATCCGCCAGCCGTTCATGCATGTCTTCGAAATAGGTGCCGAGTTCGGCGGGAATATCATGCTCGGCATAGCGTTTGCGAACCGCGTCAAGATCCTCGGCGCGGCATTGCTGCGTCACCTGCAAGCGCTGACGCAGCGCGGGCGGCAGCATGGCGAGGCCATCGGGCACGACTTCGGACAGCACCCGCGCACCTTGGCTGCCGCCGGTCACGAGGATGCGTAGCAGGCTTTCCTCGGTAAAGGCGGGGAAATCTTGTTCGCGCAGCGCCAGCACTTCGGCGCGCACCGGGTTGCCGACCAGATGCACCTTGGCGGCGTGTTTCGCTTTCAGCCGGTCAACCTTGGCATAGGATGTCGCAATCGCATCCACCCGGCCCGCCAGCAGCCGATTGACCCGGCCCAGCACCGCGTTCTGTTCGTGCACTACGCTCGGCAGGCCCGCCGCCGTCGCCGCCAGCAAAGCGGGCAGCGCAGGGTAACCGCCAAAGCCGACGATGGCCGAAGGCGCAAAGGCATCAAACAACCGCAGCGCCATCGCCCGGCCTTCAAGCACGGCGCGCACGCCCGCAGGCCAGCCCAGCGGGCTCTTGCCGAAGCGACCTGCGGGCAAGACGTGCGCGGTGAGGAAGTCAGGCTTTCCGGGGATCGCCGCCCCGCGTTCATCGGTAATCAGCGCCACGTGATGGCCGCGCCCATGCAGCTCCGCCGCCAACGCAAACGCCGGGATCAGGTGCCCACCGGTCCCGCCTGCCGCCAGCACAAAGTGCCGTGATGCGCCAGAGGGCAAGGGGGTTGGTATCTCGCTGCTCATGCGCCGGTATCCTTGCGTTCGATCAACTCGCGCAGCCCCCCTGCCTCGCGGGCGAGGAACGGATTGCGCCGGGTGATCGCCAGCAATAGCCCAAGCGTGAAGCACACCGCCAGTGTGGATGATCCGCCATAGGAAATCAGCGGCAGCGTCATCCCCTTGGATGGGAACAGGCCCAGGTTCACCAGCATGTTGATGAACGCCTGTCCGCCGAACTGTGTGATCAGCCCCGCACCCGCCAGCAGCGCGAACAGGTTGTCTTCATTCACCAGCCGCATCAACGCGCGCAACACCAACCCGCAATACAGCACGACAACCAGCGCGCAGGTGATCAGCCCGAATTCCTCACCAATGACCGAGAAGATGTAATCGGTGTGGGCTTCGGGCAGGTTCATCTTGCGCACGCCCAGCCATAGCCCGCTGCCCGTCCACCCGCCAGCCAGCAGCGTGCGCTGCGCCAGATCGACCTGATCGAACGCAGTGCCGCCGCCCAGAAACCCGTCGATCCGGTTGCGCGCGTTCTCATAGAAGAAATAGGCGAGCGTCAGGCACGACACCGCGACGCCGCCCAGCACCGCCAGCCGCTGCCATTGCATCCCGGCCAGCAGCACCATCACAAGCCAGATCCCGCCAAACAAGATCGCATCGCCAAGGTTGGGTTGCAGCATCAGCAGCCCCCCCACCAAAGCCATCAGCCCGCTGACATAGGCAATCACCGGCAGGCCGGGATCGCGCAGCCGCCAGCTGAGGATCCACGCGCAGATGATCGCAAAGCCGGGCTTGAGAAACTCGGACGGCTGCAACGACATGCCGACATTGATCCAGCGCCGCGCGCCGTTCTTTTCCTCGCCGAAAATGGGCACTACAAACATCAGCGCCAGCATCACCGCGCCGACCAGAATCCCGATCCGCCGCGCCTGATCACGGCTGGCAAACGAAAGCCCGATCATCAACGCCAACCCCATGAACTGGAACACCAGATGGCGCTTGAAGAACATGAAATCATCGAGCGTTACCGAGGCGGTCGACAGCCGGTCGGCGCTGGCAGGCGATGCAGCAGCCACCGCGACGATACCGATGCTCATCAGCAGGCCGATCAGCAGCAGCAGCACCTTGTCAATTTCACGCCACCAGATACGCAAGGCATCACGCCAGCGACGTTGCACCGGCACTGGCGCGAGGTAATTGCCGCGCCCCCGCGCTGCCGGGGACGTATAGGCCGGCGCGGTCATGGCAGGATGCTCCGGTTCGCGGCATCGCCGGTATCGCAACCGGTGATCACGCCAACCATCTGGCGGAAGTGGTGGCCGCGCTTTTCATAATCGCGGAATTGATCATAACTGGCGCAGGCGGGCGACAGCAGCACCACATCACCGGGGCGTGCGGCTTCTTCGGCGCGGCGCACGGCTTCGCTGATCAACTCGCAGCGTTCGACCCGGGTTTGCCCTTCGAGCAGGCCAGCGAACATCGGCCCGGCCTCTCCCACGGTATAGGCGGCCGCGACATTGGCGATGTGGTCACCGCACGCGCCCAGCCCGTCTTCCTTGGGCAGGCCACCGACGATCCAGTGGATGCGGGGCGCGCCGTCATTGATGCCGGGTTCGGGCGGGAAGGCAGCAAGCGCCGGGGCGGCAGAGGCGGCATTGGTCGCCTTGCTGTCGTTGATATAGATCACGCCCTTCGCCTCGCAGACCCGTTCCATCCGGTGCGGCAGGCCGGGATAGGATGCGAGGCCGTGGGCGATGGCTTCATCGCTCAGACCAAGCTGACGACAGATGGCGACTGCAATGGCAGCGTTCTGCGCGTTGTGCGGCCCAGCAAGCGAGGGTGAGCGCCCCGCGGCAAAGCCCTGCGCGGCAAGATCATCGGTTTTCACCCGCAGCAGCGGTTTGCCCGCAGCCGCAATCCGGTCAGCGATCGCAGCCGACGGCGCGTCCTCATCGCAGATCAGCGCGGTGCCGTGTGCCTGCATCTGGAACAAGCGTTCCTTTGATGCGGCATAGGCTTCAAACCCGGCGTAGCGATCCAAGTGGTCGGGAGTGATATTGGTCAGCGCGGCGATATCACAATCAAGCGTGAAGGTGAGGTCGATCTGGAAGCTCGATAGTTCGAGCACATAAACTCCACCCGCCGCCAAAGGCTCCTGAGCCATGATCGGATCGCCGATATTGCCGCCCATGACACTCGGCAGGCCAGCCTCGCTGAGGATGTGATGCACCAGCGCGGTGGTGGTCGATTTGCCGTTTGTGCCGGTGATGCCGACGACCTTGTGGGCAGGCAGCGCCGCGCGGGCATTGGCGAACAGTTCGATATCGCCGATCACCGGCAGGCCATATTGCCAGGCGTGTGGGCCAATCGGGTGGGTGTTCAATGGCACGCCGGGCGATACCACCACGCCCGCAAAGCCGGTGAGATCAAGCTCCAGCGGATCAATCAGGCGGCAGCGGCCTTCGAACGGTTCGCGCGCCACATCCTGCCGGTCCCAAGCGATCACCTCGGCCCCGCTGGCGATCAGCGCCTCTGCCGCCGCCGCGCCCGAGCGCGCGAGGCCGAGCACCGCGTAACGCTTGTCCGCAAAGGCCGGAGAGGTGATCACGGCGCGTGCTTCTCCCTCACCGCAGCTTCAGGGTGGAAAGGCCGATCATCGCCAGCACGATGGCAATGATCCAGAACCGGATCACGACCTTGCTCTCGCTCCAGCCCAATTGTTCGAAATGGTGGTGGATCGGGGCCATGCGGAACACCCGCTTGCCGGTGCGCTTGAACCAGAACACCTGCACGATCACCGACACCGCTTCGAGCACGAACAGCCCGCCAACGATGGCGAGTACAACCTCGTGATGGCTCGCCACCGCAATCGCGCCGAGCGCGCCGCCAAGCGCGAGCGATCCGGTATCGCCCATGAACACCGCAGCCGGCGGCGCATTGAACCATAGGAACGCCAGCCCCGCGCCCATGATCGCCGCGCAGAAAATCGCCAGCTCACCCGCGCCCGGCACATGCGGGATGCCGAGGTACTCGCTGAAATCCGCGCGTCCGACCAGATAGGCGATGATCGCAAAAGTGCCGCTGGCGATAATCACAGGCATGATCGCAAGTCCATCCAGCCCGTCGGTCAGGTTCACCGCATTGCCAGCGCCCACGATCACGAAAGCGGCGAACACGTAGTAGGCCGGGCCCAGCGGAATGCTCACCCCAGATAGGAACGGCAGGTAAAGGTTGGTGTTGATCTGGCTCACGATCAGGTAGCTGGCGATGCCCGCCACCACGAATTCCAGCAGCAGCCGCACCCGCGCCGGAACGCCTGCGTGGCTGTTCTTGGTCACCTTGTCGTAATCATCAAGGAAACCAATGATGCCAAATCCGATGGTGACCGCAAGGCAGGCCCACACGAACGGGCTGCTCAGATCCATCCACAGCAGCAGCGATAGCGTCAGCGCGGTCAGGATCATCAGCCCGCCCATCGTCGGCGTGCCGCGCTTGGCGAGGTGGGTTTGCGGCCCGTCTTCACGGATCGGCTGGCCTTTGCCTTGCCGCACGCGCAGCAAGTTGATGAAACGCGGGCCAATGATCATCCCGATCACCAGCGCGGTCATCAGCGTCGCCCCGGCACGGAAGCTCTGGTAGCGCACCAGATTGAAGATGCCTTCGAAGCCAAGCCACTCGGCAAGCAGATACAGCATTACGTCGTCCTTTGGCGCCCTTTGCTTCGGGCCTCAGCCTCCGGCGGGGGCTTTGTCGGTCAAATGTGTCACCAGCTTGCTCAGGCCCATCGAGTTGGACCCCTTCACCAGCACCGCATCGCCGTGGGCAAGACCGAATTGCCCGAGCGCCGCGATTGCTTCGCTAGCAGTTTCGCAATGCGTGAAGGTGACGCCCTTGCCAAGCGGCGCGGCGGCGGCTTTCCCCAGTTCGTCAGCGAGCGAGAGCATCTCCGGGCCGACCAGGATCGCGTGGGTCACCCCAGCCTCGGCGACAGGCTCGGCCAATTGGCGGTGGAACGCCTCGCCGAAATCGCCCAATTCCTTCATGCTGCCCAGTACCGCAATGCGGCGGGTGGCGGTGGTCGCGGCGAGCGCTTTCAACGTCGCGCGCATCGATGCCGGGTTGGCGTTGTAGCTTTCGTCGATCAGCAGCGCCTCGCCGCCGCCGGGCAGGCTGAGCATATGACGCGCGCCGCGACCCTTAAGGCCGCCCATTTCCGCGAGCGCCAGCCCCGCACTCGCCAGATCGCCGCCAGCCGCGCGCACTGCCGCCATGACGCCGAGTGAATTGATGATCCAATGCTCGCCCGGTTCGGCGATGGTGTAACATAGGCGGATATCGCCGAGATCAGCGGTGACCAGCGCCCCGCCGCCTGCGGCTGGGATCGCATCGAGCAGCCGCACATTCGCGCCTGCCGCTCGCCCAAAAGTGATGACATGCGCGCCGCAAGCCTGCGCCTGCGAGATCAGGCGGTCAGCGTGTTCAGCATCGGCTGGGATGATCGCGGTGCCGCCGGGGACAAGGCCGGTGAAAATCTGCGCCTTTTCGTCCGCGATCGCCGCGATGCTGCCGAGATTTTCGATATGCGCGGGCGCGATGGTGGTGATCAGCGCGATGTGGGGGCGCACGTGATCGGCCAGCGGAGCGATTTCGCCGGCGTGGTTCATGCCCATCTCGAACACACCGAAGGTGGCGCGCGCCGGCATCCGCGCGAGGCTGAGCGGCACGCCGACGTGGTTGTTGTAACTGCGCACAGAACGATGCGCCGCACCGCGGCTGGCGCGGTCAAGGCAGGCGAAAATCGCTTCTTTCACCCCGGTTTTGCCGACCGATCCGGTAACTGCGATGCGCACCGCTTGCGCCCGGCCGCGCGCGGAGTGTGCGAGGGCGTGGAGCGCTGCGGTGGTATCGGCCACCAAGACGTGCGGGAAATCGACCGGACGATCAGTGATTGCGGCAACGGCGCCCTTTTCAAACGCCTGCGAAATGAACTTATGACCATCCATCGCCTCACCGCGCAGAGCGATGAACAGATCACCGGGCTTCACGTCGCGCGAATCCATTTCGACGCCCGATGCCTGGAAATCATGGCTGGCGATGCCCCCGGTCGCAGTCTCAATTTCGGCGGCACTCCACAGTGCCAGCGGCAACGCATCGCGAGCAGTAACCGGCCATGCGTGCAGCAGCGGGTGTGCGAACGGCGCGTTCATGCCCCCAGGCTACCTGTCCCGGCGCATTCGCGCGCGACTTCGACATCATCGAAGGCTTCGATCCGCATAGTGTCTCCTGACCCGAAAATCTGACCCTGCTCGTGGCCTTTGCCTGCGATCAGCACAATATCAGCCGCGCCAGCTTCCCCAATTGCGGCGGCAATCGCGGCGCGGCGGTCGGCGATTTCGCGCAAGCTCCCACTTGCACCGGCGATGATCGCGGCACGGATGGCGGCGGGGTCTTCGCTGCGAGGATTATCGTCGGTCACGATGGCGATGTCGGCGGCGCGCGCGGCGACTGCGCCCATCTCGGGCCGCTTGCCAGTGTCACGGTCTCCGCCCGCGCCGAACACCACGATCAGCCGCCCGCCGGGGGCAACGTGCGGGCGCAGCGCAGCAATCGCGGCTTCGAGCGCATCGGGCGTGTGAGCATAATCGACATAGGCGGGCGCGCCCGCTTGATTGAGGCCTGCGCGCTCCAACCGCCCGCGCACGGGCTGCAAGCGGGTCAGCGCATCGAACACGGCAGAAGCGCCAATCCCGGACGACAGGGCAAGCCCCGCCGATACCAGCGCATTGGCCGCCTGATAGGCGCCGATCAGCGGCAAGTTCACTTTGCGCGTCTCGCCCGAATGTTCGACCGTCAGCATCTGCCCAAGCTGCGTCGGTTCGCGCGCGATGAGGCGTAGGAAGTGCCCGCCCTCACCCACCGTCCGCACATCGAGCCCGCGCGCAGTTGCCGTCGCAATCGCCTGCGCCGTCCAGTCCGAACCGTCACCTGCATCGTGGATCACTGCCGGACTGCCGGGCGCAACCACTTCGGTAAACAGGCGCATCTTGGCGGCGAAGTAGGCTTCCATCGTGCCGTGATAATCGAGGTGATCGCGGCTGAAATTGGTGAAGGCGCTTGCGGCCACAACCAATCCCTCATTGCGGAATTGCGAGAGGCCGTGGCTCGATGCCTCATAGGCGACATGCGTCACGCCTTCGCGCGCAAGGCCTGCCATGTTGCCGAGGAAAGTGACGATGTCCGGGGTAGTCAGACCGGTCGACACCGAACCGTCCGGCGTGGTTACGCCCAGTGTCCCGATGCTCGCCGCGCGTTCGCCCGCCATGCGCCAGATCTGCCGGGTCATCTCGACGCAGGACGTTTTGCCGTTGGTGCCAGTGACTGCGACGATGGTGGCAGGGTAAGGAGAAAAGAAGCCCGCGGCGAGGCGCGCGAAGGCGCGGCGTGGGGTGACGTCGGCAATGTGCAGCGCACCTTCGACGCGGGCTTCGGGGCGGGCAACGACGGCAATCGCGCCCGCTGCAATGGCGGGGCGGATGAAATCCTCGCCATTAACGGTGGCACCTTCGAAGGCGCCGAATACGGTCCCGGGGGCAACCTTGCGGTGATCGATAGCAAAGCCAGTTACGGTCTCGTCGCCCGCGCCGTCAGCGATAATCCCGGCCTTGCCGAGCAGCTCCCCCAGTCGCATCAGTGCTTGTCCACCAGATAGCGCAGGTCGGAAATGTCGACATCGCGGGTTTCATCCGGCTGCACGCCCAGCATCGGGCCGATGCGCGGCACCAGCTTGCCCACCACCGGGGCGGAGGTGAAAGCGGCGGTGCGCTGGAAACTGCTCGCCACAGTGCCCTTGGGCTCGTCCATCACCACCACCACGACATAGCGCGGCGCATCCATCGGGAAGGCAGCGGCGAAGGAGGAGACGATGCTGTTGTGCTTGTATTGGCCGCCCGCGTTCTTGTCGGCTGAACCGGTCTTGCCCCCCACCCGGTAGCCAACCGCATCGGCGCTTTTGCCGGTGCCATAAAGCGAGATCATCCGCAGCATCTGCCGCATCCGCGACGAGGTCGATTCCTTGAACACCCGCCGCCCGCGCGGCACGTCGGTGGGATCAAGCTTCATCAATGTCGCCGGACGCCAGATCCCGCCATTGACCATCGCGGCATAGGCGCTCGCCAGATGCAGCGGGGTCACCGCGAGGCCGTGGCCGTAGCTGACGGTCATATTGGTCACGCGGCTCCAATTGCCCTTGGGCCACAGCGGACGGCCACGCGCGGACAGTTCGATAAAGGGGCGGCGATCCATGCCCAGATCAATCATAGTGCGGCGCAGGCGTTCCGCGCCCAGCTTGTCAGCCACCCGCGCAGTGACCGTGTTGGACGAATAGACTAGCGCCTGCGGCACATTAAGCGTCGCGCCTTTGGACTTCATGTCCTTGATTGTGCGCTTGGCCACCTCGACCGGGCCGGCGTTCCACGGCTGGCTCAGATCGCGCACCACGCCCGCATCAATCGCGGCTGCCATGGTCAGCGGCTTGAAGGTCGAGCCGAGTTCGTAGACCCCGTTGGTCACCCGGTTGAACACGTTGGTCGCCCCGGCCGCGCCGGCTGTATTGGGATCGAATTCGGGCAAGCTGGCCATTGCCATCACTTCGCCGGTATCGACGTCGAGCACGAGGCCTGCCGCGCCAATCGCGCTGGTCGCCAGCATCCCGCGCCGCAGCTCATCCTCCAGCGCGCCCTGCACCCGCACATCGATCGACAGCGCCACCGGCTGCGAGCGCAAATCAGGATCGCTGAGCTGAGCATCGAGCACTTGCTCCATTCCCAGCTGACCGCCTTTGTCTTCGACAACATAGCCGAGCACGTGCGCCGCCAGCGTGCCTTGCGGGTAATAGCGATCGGTCTCCCGCGGGATTTCCAATGCGATTTCGCCCAGCGCGAAAACCTTGTTGGCCTCTTCGGGCAGCAGGCGGCGGCGCAGGTATCCCGCGCGCCCGGAAGCGAGGCGTGTGGCCATGCGCGCTTCGTTGATGTCGGGGAAGATCGCCTTGAGTTTGCGCGCAACGTCCTGCGGCTCGTGCACCAGCGGCGCGCCATCATCGCCCATCGCCTTGGGATCAAACCACAAGGCATAGGCTGGGAACGCGCGGGCAAGCGGCGCGCCGTGGCGGTCAGTAATCTCGCCGCGCGGGGGCAATAGCGCGTCTTGCAGGCTGGTGCGCTCGGGTGCGTTGCCGACAAAGCCGAGCGACATGATCCGCAGCAAGGCGATCAGTGTGATCAGCCCGAACCCGGCGAGCAGCCACAGTACCCGGAACCGCGCGGTCCACAGCAGCTGGCTGCGCAGGTTGACGCTGTGAACGCGTCCGGCCGGGAGCGAGGGGGCTGCCGCGCTGACAGCCATCCCGTTCATTCTCCAGCACCCTTGACGGCAATCGTCTGCGCCTGCGCGGCGCGGATCGGGGAGGCGTCGATCAGGAAATCACCAAAGGCATCGCCGAACACTTCGCCCGCGTCCTTTTCGCTGGCGGCAGAAGCGAGTGTGACCTTCGCGCCCGACACGGGCGAGCGCATCGGCGTTTCCGACGCAGTGGCGAGATCGGCATCATCTGCGCGCGCCAACAGGATCGGCGCGGGAGCATCAGGCCGGGCCCGCTGGCCAAGGCTGGCAAGCTGGCGTTCGCCATCGAGGAACTGGCGCGCGTTCGGCGCGGCATAGCCGAATTCGACATTGTTCCATTCGGACAACTGGCGCTGGCTGGCGCGGGTCTGAAACTCGGTTTCAAGCAGCAGCGTCTCACGCTCCAGCGCGATCAGCTGACGTTCGGCGAGCAAGACCTCGCTTTTGACCGCGTGCACCTTGAAGCTGAGGATGACGACCAGCGCAAAGCAGATCGCCAGCACCGCCATCCATCCCAGCGAACGGGCCTGACTGCTGCTGATCATGCGGCTAAGCTCCTGGCAGGCGCGCCGGTGCGGGTTGCATGGCGCAAGGTGGACGAACGGGCGCGGGGGTTGCGGTCGATTTCAGCATCGGTCGGCCGGATGCCCTTGGACACAGCCGCAAAAGTCGGCGGCGGGCCGGGGATTTCGCCCGGCAGGTGGCGCGACACGGAACGGCCGGCGCCGCTCGCAGTGCGCAGGAATTGCTTCACGATCCGGTCTTCCAGAGAGTGGAAGCTGACCACGGCCAGCACCCCGCCTTCGCCCAGCAGCGCCTCTGCGGCGGCAAGCCCGGCTTCGAGTTCACCCAGTTCGTCGTTCACGTGGATACGCACCGCCTGAAACGTGCGGGTGGCGGGGTCTTTCTTGTCGTGTGGCTTGTACCCCAAGGCCCGGCGCACCACGCGGGCAAGTTCGCCGGTGGTCACCAGCGGGCGCGCGGCGACAATCGCACGGGCAACGCGGCGTGACTGACGTTCTTCGCCATAGCGGTAGAGCACGTTGGCGATGACTTCTTCATCAGCGGTGTTGAGGAAATCGGCGGCGCTTTCCCCATCTTGGCTCATCCGCATATCGAGCGGGCCGTTGTGCATGAAAGCGAACCCGCGCTCACCCTGATCGAGCTGCATTGATGATACGCCAATATCCATCACCACCGCATCGACCTGTGCGATGCCGAGCGTAGCAAGTTCTGCCCGCATGGCCGAAAAACGCGCCGGGTGCAGCGCGAGGCGGCCTTCGTAGCGCGCGACCATTGCTTGCCCGGCTGCAATCGCATCGGGATCACGGTCAAACGCGTGGACGTTGGCTCCTGCATCCAGCAGCGCGGCGGTGTATCCGCCCGCGCCAAAGGTCGCATCGACGATGGTCATGCCGGGACGCGGCGCAATTGCAGCGATCACTTCATCCAGCAGCACGGGGATGTGGGGCGCGATTGGCGTCATTCCGCCGCCCCCTTCTTGGCAGCGGCGACGAGCTTCAGGCAGCTCGCCTGTGCGCCTTTCCATTCCGGCCCCATTGCGGCGAGTTGCGCCGGGTTCCACACGAAGAAGAATTCGCCAGCACCCTGAAAATACAGACCATCGCCGATTTTTCCGAGGTCTTTGAGGTGTTCAGGCATGACAAACCGCCCGCTGTCGTCGAACGGCAGCTGTTCAAAGCCGAACAATTGCTGCGCGCGCACGTCGCGGTCGAAATCCGCGAGACCCAAACGGATTGCGCGATCTTCTTCGCGTTCAAGCTGTTCGTTGAGCTTCTCGGTGCGCGACAGGCCAAACCCAATCAGGCAATCGAACCGGTCATGCGCGGCCAGGCACAGGATGCGATTGCTGCCGGAGCTTTCCTTCACGGCTTTGCGGAAGGCGGGAGGCAAGACAAAGCGGCCCTTATCGCCCGCAGGCGAGTAGGCTTGTCCGCTATATCCTCCAAAAGCAGACACGTGCCTGCAATCCCCTCTTGCGCCGGCCTGGCGAACTTCCCCGTGAAGTCCGTCCAGCGATCCGACATGCCTCCCCCGTCCCGGCCACGCGCAAGCGGAACCGGTGCGCCGACCCCACCAGTCGGGCGCAATGCAAACGGGCATGTCTGATGGCCTCCGGTATTATCGGGGAAGGCATGCCTATGGAAGGGATTTTTAGGGGAATTTACGGGATAAATTGATATTATACTGATTTTATTGATTTTATATAAACGCATAGAGAACCCTTAAGGCTCTCATCTCACCCGATTCCAGCCGTGAAATGCCTGTATTGCCGCGATTTCCCGCGATTTCCTGCGCGAGACTCGGGGCCGAGTCCCTGCGCTTCCCGCGCTTTCCCCGGTTTTGGCTATTCCAGCGCAGCGGCGATGACCGCGACCAGCCCTGCCCCGCCTACACCCGCCAGTTCAGGATGTTCAAACAGCGCGGCATCGGCGATCAGTGTGACCCGGCCCTTGCCCACTCGGCAAATCGCCGCCGCGCCGCCTGCGGCAGTGGTGCACCTCGCGGCGGACGGATCAACGATGGCAATGCGCCCCGCCAGCGCCAGCGGCAGCGCGGCCCCGGCCAGTTTGGCAGTGGTGACCCCCGCAGCCTGCGCTTCGTCAAAACTGACTGCCAGCCCCCACCGCTCCACCACCGGCGGGATCAGTGCCGCATCCACTGGGCGGCGCGGGTCGCCAAGTGGGATGTCGTAATCCCCCGTTAGCACTGGATCGAGCACCAGTAGCAATCGCCCTCCCTTGCGAATCCATGCATCGAGCGCGGCATTATCCGCTGGAGACAACCCGCGCGGCTGGATCACCGCCAGCCGGGTCATACCTGCCAGCGGATCAACCTCGGGTGCATCCGGGGACAGCGCGGGAATTGGCGAAAGCGTGTCGAGCGGCACCAGCGCATTGTGCACTTCAAGCGCCTTTCGCTGCCACGGCAACGTCGCACGTCCGACGGCCAGATCGGCGATGCCCACCCCTTCCCCCCAATAGAGCGGTAGGCTCGTCATCAGGCCAAGCGTGGTTTTCGCAGCTTTTGGGGTGTCCGCCTTGTCCGCAGGCGTGGGATTGCACCCGGCCAGCGCCAGCATCGCCGCCGCCGCCCACACTTTGCTCCAGTTATTGAGCAGGCGCGGCATTGGCCGGGGGTGGCGGAGTATCGAGCACCATCGTCGGTGAAGGGCTCGGCTGGGCGGCGATATCGGGCACCACGCCCGCATCGGCGAGCGGATTGGCCTGCGATGGTTCGGGCATGGGTTCGGTGGTCGGCGCAGCTTCGGGCGCGGCGGAATCCTCGGTCAGATCAGCCTGACTGCCGATGATACTGGCGAGGCCGACCAGCAGCACCATCGCGCCGATCCCGAATAGCCCGACCTGCACCCGCTGGATCGCTTCGGCGCGGGCCTGACCGATAGGCCCGATATCATTGCCATCGCTGGCCGGCTGATCCGCAGTCAGGCCCGACCGGTCACGCCCCGGCCCAAACAGGCTGCGCTGGTTCATGCCGCGTAGCCGATCGCGCAGCGAAGGACGGCTCATACGCCGTGCCCTTTCGCCGGGATCAGCCAATCGAACACTGGCAGTTCCTTCGCGCTAAGCCATTCGGCATTGTACAGTGTCGAGAGATAACGAAACCCGGTGTCGCACAGGATCGTGACGACCTGCGGGTTAGCGCGGCCTTCGGCCACCAGCTCCCGGCCCAGCATCACCGCGCCTGCGACATTGATGCCCGATGACAGGCCAAGGCACAGACCTTCGTCCTTGAGTAGGCGGGCGACCCACATCAGCCCCTCTTCGTCGCTGATGCGGTATTGCGTGTCGATCGGTGCGCCTTCGAGATTGGCGGTGATGCGCCCCTGCCCGATGCCTTCGGCGACCGAGGAACCTTCCGCCTTCAGCTCACCGTGGGCGTAGTAATTGTACAGCGCCGCGCCGTATGGGTCGGTCAGCGCGATACGGATGTTTTCGTCCAAGGCCTTAAGGCCAAGGCCCACGCCCGCAATCGTCCCGCCAGTGCCTGCCGCGCAGGTAAAGCCATCGACGCGCCCGCCCAATTGCTCCCAAATTTCGGGCGCGGTGCCTTCGATATGGGCGCGGCGGTTGGCGATATTGTCGAACTGATTGGCCCAAACCGCGCCAGGCGTTTCTTCCGCCAGACGGCGCGAGGTGTGGACGAAGTGGCCGGGGTTGGCGAATTTGGTCGGCGGCACCAGCACCAGTTCAGCGCCCAATGCCCGCAACGTGTCCATTTTCTCTTTGGACTGATTGTCGGGCATGACGATGATCGTCTTGTACCCCTTGGCATTGGCGACCAGCGCAATGCCGATGCCAGTGTTGCCCGCCGTGCCTTCGACCACGGTGCCGCCCGGCAGCAGTTCGCCGCGATTTTCGGCATCGCGGATGATCCACAGCGCCGCGCGGTCTTTGACCGAGGAGCCGGGGTTGGCAAATTCGCACTTGCCGAAAATGTCGCAGCCCGCCGCTTCGCTGGGGCCTGCAAGCCGGACGATGGGAGTGTTGCCGATAAGCGCGAGCGTATCGCCAAAAGGCTTGGTGATGTTCATGAGACGTGAATTAGGCGCTCATGCGGCTGGCTGCAATGTCCAAGTCCAGGGTTCAGGCGGTGAGTGCCAGTAACACCTCGACCTCGCTGCCTTCGACTATATTCTCGGCCTTGCGCACCGCCGCCTTGATCGGCAGCAACCAGCCGCCCGCCTGCTTTGATGGAAACAGCGAGGTGCGCCATGTCGTGCCGCCAATCGCGGCCTCGACATAGACCGATCCCCATGCGGCGGCGTTGACGGCGTGGGCGCGGATCGCCTGCGCGGTGTCGCCGTCGATGGTCAGGAAATACCAGCTGCCTTTGGTTGGCGCGCCGGCGCTTCCCTGCCACAGCCAAACGAGACCACGCACCTTCCACGGCCCAGCCGAACCGTCAGGTGCGTGCCCCAGCTCGTCGCGCAGGAACCGGGCCAGATCATCGTCCACCGGCCTGTTCCCCGCGCTAATGCAATCAATCTTCGGGGGCGATCGTCACGTGCAGCCCATCCAGCGCGGCGCTGAACGGGATCTGGCACGACAGGCGGCTGGTGGGCGCGCGGTGATCCGAGGATTCGAGCAGATCGTCCTCGTCTTCGCTCATCTTCGGCAGCAGTTCCGCGAAGGCCGGATCGACATGCACGTGGCACGTCGCGCACGAACAGCACCCGCCGCACAGCGCCAGCAGTTCGTCAAAGCCATTGTCGCGGATCGCTTCCATAACGGTCAGGCCATCATCGACCTCGATCTCGCTGGTTTCGCCTTCGCGGTTGGTGACGACCAGTCTGGGCATGGAGTTGGGTTCCTTTTGGGCTATTGCGCGCAAGAAAATGCGCCGAGAGAGTGTGCTGCGGCTGCTAAGATAGTTGGACGCGCAAGGCAAGTTAAGGAAAGTGGCAGTGGGACTGACAGCGGAAAAATTGCGCGAAGACTTGGATGCGCTGGCGGCGCGTGAACCGCAGCTGGCAAGCGCGCTGATCCGCGTCGGCTATCCGCAAGCGCGGATACGCAACCCTGGTTTCGAGACGCTGCTGCGCACCATTGTCGGCCAGCAGGTCTCGGTCGCAGCGGCAGCATCGGTGTGGAACAAGCTGGAGGCAGAACTGGGCGCAGGGTTCGCTCCCACCGATCTGCTCGAACGCGATTTCGACGCCCTGCGCGCCTGCGGCTTGTCGCGCCAGAAACAAGGCTATGCGCGGAGCCTGTGCGAAATGGTCGCGGCAGGAGAACTCGATTTCGGCACCCTGCCAGCCGATGACGAGGAGGCGATCGAACTGCTCACCCGGATCAAGGGGATCGGGCGCTGGTCGGCGGAGATTTACCTGCTGTTTGCCGAAGGTCGCCCCGATATCTGGCCCGCCGGTGATCTTGCGGTGCAGGAAGGGGTTAAGCGATTGCTCTACCTTGAAGAGCGTCCTTCCGAAAAGGCCACCCGCCAGCTTGCGCAAGCCTGGTCACCACAGCGCGGCAGCATGGCGATCTTCACCTGGCATTTCTACGCCAACCCGGCGCTTTGATCAGAGCTGTAACTGGCGACGCTTGAACATCTCGCATCTGCGTATTACCTGCACAACACACCAGATGAAACCGACTTGAAGGGGAGACTAAAGTCATGGCGTCATTCAATCACATCCGGAACCTGTGCCTGACCACAGTGGCGGCGAGCGTGCTCGCCATGCCGACCGCCGGGTTCGCCGATAATCACGTTGCCAAAGATGGAACTGCCATGATGACTGCCAAGATGACGGAAAGCCAAGCCGCCCCGATGATCCCGCGTGAGACGCTGTTCGGCAACCCGGTGCGCGCGGCGGGCCAGATCAGCCCGGATGGCAAGTGGCTCAGCTGGCTCGCACCCAAGGACGGAGTGATGAACATCTGGGTCACGTCGATTAACGACCCGAATGGCGGCAAGGCGATCACCAGCGCGACCGACCGTCCGATCCGCCAGCATTTCTGGTCGCCCGATTCCAGCGGCGTGATGTATATTCAGGACAAGGGCGGAGATGAGAATTTCCTGCTCTACAAAATCGACGTCGCCACCGGCGCGGAAACCACGCTGACCCCGTTTGAAAAGACTCGGGTGCAGATCGTGGGTGCATCGACCACCGCCAAAGACAAGCTACTGCTCGGCCTCAACAACCGCGATCCGCGGTTTCACGATGTCCATCTGCTCGATCTGACCACCGGCAAGCTGACGTTGGTGTTGGAGAACAACTCCTATGCCGGGTTCATGGCCGATGACACGCTGACCCTGCGCATGGCGCAGCGTCAAAACGCCGTCGGGGGCACCGATTATTTCCGCGTTGTGGGCAACGTGGTCGAGGCGGAGCCGTTCGAAACTTCGGCGATGGAAGATTCGCTCAGCACTGCGCCAGCCGGCTACACCTCGGATGGCAGCACGCTGTACTGGATCGACAGCCGTGACCGTAACACTGCCGCGCTGATCGCGCAGGACACCGCCACCGGTGAAAAGCGGGTGCTGGCCGAGGACGCCAAGGCTGACATCGGCAACACCCTGCGCGATCCGGTGACGGGTGTGGTTGAGGCCTATGCGGTCAATTACCTCAAGAACGAATGGACCGCGATCGATCCTGCCATCGGCGCCTCGCTCGATTTCCTGAAAGGCCGGCTCGAAGGCCAGTTCGGCGTCGCCAGCCGGACTGAGGATGACAGCATCTGGATCGTCGCCAATGATCCGCTGGTGAAGCCCGCCGCAAGCTACATCTACGACCGCAAGGCGGGGACGCTAACCCCGTTCTACACCTCGCGCCCGGCGCTCGAAGGGATGCCACTGCAACCGATGCACCCGCGCGAAATCGCCAGCCGCGACGGGTTGATCCTGCCGTCCTACCTCACCTTGCCGCCGGGCAGCGACAGCGACGGCGATGGCAAGCCCGATACGGCCGTGCCGATGGTGCTGCTGGTGCACGGCGGGCCGTGGGCGCGTGACGGCTATGGCTTCAATTCCACCCACCAGATGCTCGCCAATCGCGGTTATGCGGTGCTCAGCGTCAATTTCCGCGGCTCGACCGGGTTCGGCAAGGATTTTACCAACGCCGGGAACCTCGAATGGGGCCTGAAGATGCACGACGATCTGATCGACGCGGTCGATTGGGCCGTGGCCGAAGGCATCGCGCAGGATGACAAGGTGGCGATCATGGGCGGGTCCTACGGCGGCTACGCCACGTTGGCCGGTCTCACGTTCACACCGGACAAATTCGCCTGCGGGGTCGACATCGTCGGCCCGTCGAACCTTGAAACGCTGCTCAAGACCATCCCGCCGTATTGGGCACCGCTGGTCAAGCAGTTCCACGACCGGATGGGTGATCCGAACACCGAAGAAGGCCTCGCGCTGCTGCGTGCCGCCAGCCCGCTTTACAAGGCGGACAAGATCGTAAAGCCGCTGCTGATCGGTCAGGGCGCGAATGATCCGCGCGTGGCGCAGGCGGAAAGCGATCAGATCGTCACCGCAATGAAGGCGGCGGGAATCCCGGTCACTTACGTGCTCTATCCCGATGAAGGCCACGGCTTTGCCCGGCCGGAAAACAACATTGCATTCTATGCCATAGCCGAGAATTTCCTCTCGACCTGCATCGGCGGACGGGCTGAGCCGGTGGGCGATGCGCTCGCCCCATCAAGCGCGCAGATCGTTGAAGGCGCGCAGCACGTGAAAGGACTGTCGGCAATGCTTGGGGGATAGTGGTGATGCGCTGCTGACAATCACGACGGGTCGCTCTAGACAGTTGCAAAACGCAATCGAGAGGGGAATTTCATGAGCCAGCAGCGCAGCATCTTCATCACCGGCGGCGCGTCCGGCATCGGCCGCGCCGTCGCGCAGCATTTCGCGGCACGTGGGTGGTTCGTCGGGGTGGCCGATATCAACGAAGCCGGGATGGCGGAAACGCTCGGGCTGATCGCGGGCGAGGCGAAGTGGTCAGGCACGCTTGACGTGCGCGACCGGGCGGCGTGGGATGCGGCGCTCACGGCATTCAGCACAGCAGCGGGCGGGCGGATCGACGTAATGGTCAACAATGCCGGGATCGGCACCGGCGGTCCCCTGGCCGAACTGGGCAAGGAAGAAATCGACCGCTGCCTCGACATCAATCTGCGGGGGGTGCTGTATGGCGCGCAGGCGGTCTATCCGTTCCTGAAGGCGAGCGCGCCGGGATCAGCGCTGGTCAATATCGCCAGCGCGGCAGGGATCACCGGCGGCAGCGGGATGAGCGTTTACAGCGCCACCAAGTTCGGGGTGCGCGGGATCGCCGAAAGCCTCGATGCCGAATGGGCGCCTGATGGGATCAAGGTCTCGTCGATCTGCCCAAGCTTCATCGACACCCCGCTGCTCGACGGAACGGGCAACCGCAACACGAATGAAAACATCCGCACCCGCGTCACCGCTGCCGGGCTGGAAATCACCCCGGTGGAGCAAGTCGCCGAAGCAGTGTGGAATGCGGTCCACGGCGACGAACTGCACTATCTGGTCGGCAAAACCGCGCGCCAGCTCGCCTTTGCCAAACGCTGGATGCCGGGCAAGGTGCGCAAACAGCAACGCGCCGCAGGACGGCAGGGGTTGCTGGGGAAGTAGCTAAGCCACGATTTCATCAATCGCACGCGCCAGTTTGGCATCGCGCTGCGAAAGCCCGCCGGTCTCGCCTGCGTCATGGGTGGTTAGCGTAATTTCCACCTTGGCGTAGACGTTGAACCATTCGGGGTGGTGATCCTGCGATTCGGCGAGCAGCGCGACGCGGGACATGAAGCCCCAGGCTTGCGAAAAATCCTTGAACTGGAACGTCCGCGTGATCGCTTTGCCTTCGCGCGCGAGGCTCCATTCGGGGTGCTCGCTGAGCAACTGCGTGATTTCGGCGGCGTCGAGTTCGGGGACGGACATGGGGGTGCTCCGGCAAAAGGGGTCGCTTGTTTGCAGGCGCTCTTTTCCCTAACGCGTCAAGCCAATGCAAGCCCCGTCCCCCTCCCTGTCCGCGCATGATCTGGCCTGCCGCCGGGGTGAGCGGCTGCTGTTCCGGCGGCTGTCGTTTACGCTCGAAGCGGGCGCGGCGTGCCATGTGACGGGCGCGAATGGCGCGGGCAAGACGACCCTGATCCGCGCGCTGGCGGGGCTGACCACGCCCTATGCGGGCACGGTAGCGCGCGAAGGCGCGCTGGGCTTGCTGGATGAACGCTCCGGGCTCGATCCCGATCTGCCTTTGGGCCGCGCGTTGGCGTTCTGGGCTCAGATCGACGGACTAGGCTTCCTCGCGCAGGAAAGCTGCTGCGACCGGCTAGGCCTTGGCAACTTGCTCGAAGTGCCGGTGCGCTATCTTTCAACCGGGCAGAAGAAACGCGCCGCGCTCGCCCGGTTGCTGGGGCAGAATGCGCAAATCTGGCTGCTGGACGAGCCCTTATCCGGTCTCGACACCGCCTCACAGGCCATCGTCAGCACGCTGGTGCGCGAGCATTGCGCCGGCGGCGGCATTGCGCTGATCGCCTCGCACCAGTCGCTGGATGTGCCGGGGATGACGAGCTTTGCGATTGAGGATTTCGCGCCTTCGGAGCACGCCAGTTTGGAGGACGGGGCATGATCGCCGCCCTGCTCCGCCGCGATCTGGCGCAGTTCTTTCCGTTCACCGGCAGCGGTGCGGCGCTGCCGGTGGTGTTCTTCGTCGCGGTCGCCATGCTGTTTCCCTTCGCAGTCGGGCCGGATGCCAATCTGCTGGCCAAGACCGGCGGCGGGGTGGTGTGGATCGCGGCGCTGCTGGCGGCGATCCTGCCGCTGGAAAAGCTGGTCGCGCGCGACATCGAACTCGG